>BNJT01001664.1_pt1 | contig 298234 bp, 361 predicted proteins | sample 8540491 | NCBI WGS metagenome assembly BNJT01 (sample SAMD00202455, study PRJDB9452) | human saliva metagenome | host: Homo sapiens | reverse complement strand
TCCACAACAACCCTGGCCAACGCCTCGGCGTCAGGCGTTTCGGCGGCCAAAAGAAGTTAACGCTGGCGAAAGCACTCGTCCGCCAAACAGGCGCCACCAAAGGTCGCGCTGGTGCGGGCGCATACGCTGAGCCCGCAACTATCACCGTCCACGCCGCTAGTCTGGCGCTCGTCGCCTTTCAAGCTGAGTCAAGAAAACCAAGTTCACCGGTAGAGCCGGGCGACGGAACTCAAGTTTGCGTCGGCATGCACCCTCTCAAGAAAACGACGACCCCGCTCACTCGGCGGGTTTTTGACACTGTTCCTCGCCGCAGCCTTCTCGATCAAAAGCTGATGAAGCTAAGTTTTGCATTCGGCTGCTCTCGTGTCCCGCTAATTAATTCCTTCACCAGCTATCGCTCCGCAGAATTTCTACCTGACTATTATAAGCACCTGAAGATCCATCGAATCAGTGGTAGCACAAGTTAAAGAGTATTTCAGCGACAAGCAAAACGCTTATACATTTCTTTGGACTGTCCCAATAGCCTCTCTTGTTTCGTCGTGCTATCTGAACTGGTCAGTGCGGTAGATACAAAGCCCGAGTCGGCAGTAGCTATCCGCGATGAGGTCACCAGCACTACCCCTCGTCTTATCAAAGAAGACCGATTCAGCACATCACCATTACTTTCACTAAGACGTTTCACCCTGTACCTCCCATCTCGCCCCAACAAAGTCTATCGCGCGTAACCGCCGCTCTGGCCATACTCCCCCACTTGACGTGATAGTCGGATCCACGATTCTGATCGCTGACCTCGGCTCGACGTGTCCGGCAGCAGATGCCTCGGGATCAACTGGGCTGCTCGTCCCGTGATATGGAGTGGACGGTAGCCACCGCGTGCGCGCCGAGCGGATGCTAGTGGCGCTGCCAGCGGAGGTAACCCGTCTGACGCGATGGTGATGACAGGTGAGCCAGTCGGCGCCTCACACAGGATTATCCCATGGCGAACCGGCACGAACTTTCACCTGTGTACCGTTTGTCACGGTCTCTCATAGTCAACCCACCAGTCGTCCACAGAACCAATACGCATGCTTGCACGCGAGAGACAAGGGTTCTCCCCAGCGAACACAGACTGCCTGGCCTGTTCGCGCCAATTGTTATCAGCTTTGACCTGCATGACAACATTAGAAACCGGCATCGTCCTGTGGTGGCAGATACGTCAGCCTCAGATACAATGACGTACGCTGCGCACAGACCAAGTATACACACCTTCAGATCTCTACCCAGATAGTTAAGCCTACCAAATGGTCCATCCCATGCCACAATCTCAACAAAAAAAAAACCCCCAACAACCCACCAACACACCCCAACACAAACCAACCACACCCAAACAAACAACCCCCACTTTAGCCACCACACCACTCTACACAACCGGCATTTACCAGGCACACCGTAACGCGATCATCAGTTATATCTCATCAACCTGACGACAGCAGTTCGCCACGACCCGCGACTGTCAGCGCGGTGCAGTATCGCTCAACGTTGATCATCGGGCTTCTACCGCCTGCGGTGCGTAGATGCCATATCGTCTACCAGCTCGATCTCAACAAAGAGGAGATGACGCTGATCGACCAACGCCGTTGCGTAACATCGGGCGTCGCATGTGGCGCACATCGATCCCATGCGCTTTTGGTGCGTATAGCGTGAAGTGCTTCGTCGCACCGCCCTCCAGACCGATGCGCCGACTCATTCGAAATAACTGTACCGGCAGATTGATTAATCAGCGCCCCTGCCTGGCAGTGTACCATTATTGGATGTTGAGTCCAGCACCGGTGCAGGCACCTTGACGCGGAGGTAGACGCGGTCCGCGTAGTACCGTAGCTATATGCCGCTCGCTGATGCTTACCGTGACCGCGTATATTCATAGCGACCGACTTAGCAGCTGCCGCGGCGTGCTCATACGATAACACACGCGATAATGCGCCGCGAGATAGCCGACATCAAATACCAGTCCCGGTGCGTTGCGCCAATGCTACCAATCGGATCAGACGCACAGTCCGCAACGAGACGCAAAACTCAGCCATTCGTACGGCATGCCGACGTATCGCCCGCTCTGAGGTGCGGAAAAATATCGTATTGACGCGCAGCGGCGAGGATGCGCCATCATCACCACCAGACGAGCCAGCGCGCCACTAGTGGCATCAAAACAGCGAGCCCAACACAAAAAGACAACCCACGCAATTGCTACCAGCAATACCATATCAGTTGAAGACACCGTCAAACCACAGCGACCAACGCGAGCCCCGTGTGCTGCCGCCGATACTCCTTTGTCTCCTGTCGACGAGACCGACGGCTCCAGCACCGCCAGCGCTGTCTCTGCGGTAAGGTTTGGAAACCACTCCGCACCCTCTTCATTATGCAAACTATCCACGGAGAGCGTGCAGCCATGACACACCAGTGATGCTTTACGCGTGCCACCACGTCGCCGATCACCACCTGATTTGACACGGTATTCGTCATACTCGAGTGCCTCTGCGCTCTCTCAGACTTTTCCGCACGACTCAGCGCCGCTGTTAGCATGATTACCCGCATTGATTTTGTTTCTGGCGCATGCGCGGGATGCTTCTTTCACGTACGCAAAGCCACTGATTTTCGCATCATCGCTATCCAGCACGATCAACAAATCCGGCCGAAACGCCACCGTTGCCGAGGCAGTGCGTCCTCGCCATTATGCACCTCACGAATCTACGTCGCAGCTCCAGCCGCGACCGATATTGAGACTGCCGCCAGTGCTGTATCATCTTCAACCAACGAGTATCTGTCTGCGTTGCATGCCTTTACCCTCCTTTTTGGAACCCATACGCTCTTTTGCTTTTTCTAGTGCGGATCACGCCCGCCATCTGCCGCCCCAGCTGTCATCTCGACCTGTAACATCACGGCTCAATGCCCGACTTATCGATATTCTTTTGCCGTGTGGCGTATACGCGCACTCAGCGTCACTTTTAGAATCGAGCCATCCGCCACGAATCAGCTGGCCGCCGCACCTGCCACCCGCCATAGGTTTTCGCCGACCAGCGTTGCCTCTGCCATGATCCTTCGAGCGCCCCTGCCACAATCTCTACGCCTAGCACTGGCACTACCACCGTTAACCAGCACAACTGTCTTCATATCTTCAGGGGCGGCTGGTATTGGTCGATTTTCTCTCGATCGAGATAACCTGCTCGCCACGCCGTTGGGTCATCACCACCTGATTACTCAGCCACAGCCCGCGCTAGCGCGGCCGGCGCACCGTACCACCAGTTTCTGAGATCGAGGATGACTTTCTTGACACCTGCCGAGCGAAACTCCTCGGCGCTTGCCGCGCGCTTTTGCCCAGTATCGTCTGTTGAGCGACTGACCGTCAATACCGATCTCACCGTCGTGACCTTCCACCTCCAGCAGCCGGCGCAGCTTGACTTCCTCGCGCGTTACCGTCACGTCTTTACGCTCGCCGCACGCAGACAGCACCAACTCAGACGTCGATGCCAATATCGCCGCGAATACGGCTGTTCACCGCCCGGTCAACTGGCATATCGAGTCACCACCGTATCGTTGGCTATGACGTCGCATCACCGGCTTTAATACCTCGCCTCGCTGGCTGGACTATTTTTGAGCGGTCGGATGATTGTCGGCATTATGCTTCTTGGGCGATTTCCGCCCCGATACCGCCGCCAGTACTGCCGACAAGCTCTTCTCGAAACCCCTTGGCTTCATCCGGATCCCATATGCGCCGTATGCAGGATCATCCGTCGCCGCGACATACCGCGCGCCGCCCCACGAGCAAGCGCCTGCTCGCCGTCCATACACTGCTATCATAGCCAGCGCCCGGGCTCACGATACACGTTCTGGCATCGTTGATACATCCCAGCGACCCCGTCGCTGCCAACCTGGAGGCCAAACAACGAACGTCAACCTGCGCCACACTGAAAGTCCGACCGTGTCCCGGGCCACAAAACTCTACAATCGCAATCAACAACCCGCCCAAAAATAAAGCTAGAGCCCGTGTTCCAACCCCTCCGTTGCTCTGTCGCCCATCTATTGTACACATAAAACCCCCGCTGATGCGCTTTATTAGCTCATCGCGCTACTAAAATACACGATACTACGTCAAACCTGAGGCTGCAACGCAGTATACCGCCGGTATAGTCCATCCCACGCCAAATTAGCAGTCACTCACCGTAATTGTACCATCACCATTGACCGACCTCAACATACATCACGCCGCGGCCATAATAGCCAACATGCATCGCCACCGCTCGCTGCGCCGGCCTTTGGTGTTGAACCGAGATGCCGGATGCCGCGAGCCGCCGTTGATGGCCACTCATCAGCATTACCCTGGACCGCAAAGTTTCTGGCACAAACCGCCCCGTACTGTGAATCTTCCACGCCACATAGCTCACGTGCACCATCACGCGACCACAAACCCACGACGGACGTCGGGCATTCATAGGGGCGCGCGCCGCGCCTGAGAGTAGCCACCGCCGCCTGGGACACCGCCCGGAATTGATACACCGCCAAGTGCTCGTCGGTTAGCCGCCGCCTCGCTCTTTCGCCGCAGTTTCTGCTGCCTGGATATTAGCAGCTGCCAGTTGCGAGAGCTGCGCCAAGGCATTCGGGTCATTCTTGGTATCGTTAACCAGCTGGCCTGCTCTGCCTGTGGACGCCACATTTGCGACTGCTGAGCTTTCTGGTCTTTGGAGCAATGTCTCTCAACTGACTATTCTCTTCTAGCTTCGCCCGCAGCGCCTTGATCTCCTTTGATCTTGTCGTTCGCCAGCGATGATCGACAACCGCTCTTCACGCTGCTCCTGCGCGCCGACATAATCGCCGATCGACTTGGAGCTCGCCAACATCTCCAGTGGCGAGATCACGATCATCGAGGTAAATATCTGAGAGGATTTTACCCGCTGACCTTGCAGGCTCTTTTTCAATCGCTGAAGTCTTATTTTTAGCAATCTCCGCGCAACCACGCGTCGTGCTTTTGTTGGCTCTTGGCAACTCTCTGCCCGATCGGACCGATCTGCGCGTTGATAGCGCTGAGCTCTTCCCTCCAGCGTCGCCGCCATCGTCCTGAGACGGTCAGCCTCGTTCTGCGCCTGTTAGAGCTTGCTGGTTTGAGCATTGATTTCCGCGTCAACAGTCATCGCGCGAATACGTGTGTGGGCCGAGCTGGAACACGCCAGCGCCCAAAACAACAGCGCACTAACCGCCACGAGCCGCCCGTGTGGCTTCCGTGGATGTCGAAACTGGTGTGGTAGGACCAGTACCTTCATTGCTTTTCGTTGTAGCATAAGCAATGCGGCTGGAGCGTCAAGCGCTGATCCACTAAATCCCCAGAGGTCAAGCGGCGGTAATACATTGTATCAAAGTACTTTGCGCGTTGCAATTAATGACGAGATAATGCCCAATCACCGCACCGATCAGAGCTCATCACGCACCACCAGCCCAGCACACGTGGTACTAATGCTCATCAAGCTATCCGTAGCGGCCGCACGCAGCTACGGCGTCATGCGCCAGCGAACAAGCGAGATACCCAACTCCTGACGCCACTGAGTGCTGCGATAAATCCATACATGATTGCCTCGACGATAAATGGCCCGCGAATAAATCCGCGATCAGCGCCGATCAGCTTCATCATCTGGATCTCATCTACGGTTGTACCGTGCCATCCTGATGAGTGTTAAACACCACCAGCGACGAAATCACCACGAACACCACGGTAGCGATCGAGCCAGCGATGCTGGCAAACCGCACCAGCCGTCGCGATGGCGTTGGTCGCATCTGCCGACGACAATAAACGACGGCTCTTTGGCGGGGTCTCTGTGCTTTTGTACAACCTCGCTCATGTTTCGCAGCTCAATCAGTGGTCGCTGGTCGTTCTGCTTGAGCGAGGCCCGCAGCGAGCCGGCATCTCGTGACGATTCTTTGATCGCTTCCAATGCTGGGTCATTCTTGTGCTGCCTCACCCGCTCTACGCGCCTGCTCCGCCGAGATATGGGTCACCTCGACACATTATGGAGCTTACTGAGGCGCGACATCAGCTCGTCAACTACCTTTTTGCTCGGTCTGAGCCTTTGGGGAAGATCGGCATATCAGCCTTACGCGAAATCGTATCCACCGAGTCAACGCACCTGCCGAGCGGCCGCACGTGATGGCAATGATCAAGTAGCGTCACCGCCATCACCGCAGTCGCTGCAACTCGTCAGCCAAGTGTTGCGGCTAAAGTATGTCGATACCATACCGGCACATCCGCCAGAACGTCAACGCACCCGGCGGCGGCGCTGTCGCGTGCGTCGAGAACTTTGGGATCGAGTGCGCGCCTTGGTGCAGCGGCTTTACGTGAACATATCGGTCATTGCTTGCAACTCTTAGCCTGGTCGGACGTAACGCGCTACCGTGAGTCAGTGGTGATCACCCGGCAGCATGAGCTTATTCACAATATCAACATTGTGCGTGGTCAGTAGCACCGTGGTGCTGTATTGTTAATTTAATTTCTAGCAAGCGCACAATGTCCCAGCTAGTGCTTGGGGTCGTTACCCGTCGGCTCTGGCAGCAGATGATCAAAACCTTTGGCTGGCGCACCACTGCCCGGCAGTGCCACACTGCTGACGCTCACCACCAGATAGCCGATGCGAGTTCTTTTCCTTGCCTGGTCAGCCTCCACCAGCTCGATCACCTGCTGGCACTGTTACTGATTTAATCTCGCGGCTGGTCATGCCGGCAGCGTCTCCGCGCAAAAGCCACATTCTCAAACACAACCGATTCGCAGCAGCTTGAAATCCTGAAACACCACGCCGATCTTGCGTGGCGTAGCAGCAGATATGCTTGTCTTTGAGCGCGTGTCGTAATCAATCCCACCGACGACAATCTTGCCACCAGTGGCTTTTCTTCGCGTTCGGTCAGGCGTGATAGCGTCGACTTCCCCCGCCCCCGATATCCGGACCAGGACTAACAGATCGCTCGCCTCGGCTTGATATGAACGACTCACCCGGTCTGGCGCAGGCTTGACGCATCCTTGCCATGCGTTTTGACGCACTATCTAACGTAAAATCATTTCCACTAGTAGAGCAGATTTTTAGGATGAGAGCGAATCGGCGCAGCAAACCATGCTACACTAGACACATAGAAAAACTTCAGCTGGCATACATTACTCAATCGCCTCAGTATCGCGTTTATCGCCCAGCAACATCGGGGTCAGGATTAATAATCACATCAGTAATCTCGGCGTACCATCTCTGCCGCGATGCGTTTGACGCGCGCGCGACCTGCAAGACACGCGTGAGTCATGCGTTGCGGGGCTCCCGGACAAACCGCCAATGCTTTTTACGTTGGCCACTCTTCCTGACTGGCGGTCTGCTCCCGTTTATTAGCATTGTCTGGGTATATATTACCTCGGACGGGGGCTACGACAGCTCGTGCGGCAATCGCCCGATGAGTCAGCGCAACCCGTACGGCAGTACACCCATAGGATACCGAGATTGGCATTGCGACCATTAGCGCTGCTTATGGTCGTGTCACCTGGCGCCACGCTCATATGCCCATTCCCCACACCCCACGTCACGCCACTACAAGACATAGCACTAACTGCTTACAGCAGTATTTTCGTATATATCATGTACACTGCAACTGGGCTACCTCCTGGCTACATGGCTGTCTTCGCCTTGCCGCTTTATGCGCTTATCGGCACCAGCGCTGGCAGAACAAAGGCAATTACCGATAGTAACAAGTAGCTCTGCACGCCACACGTCAGCATTGGTATGGTACCGGCCTCGCCATGGTGTGTGCGCGCTTGGTGGGCACGAGTGCGCCTGGCTCTATTACATCATCGGCGATGACGCGCAACGAAACATCCGATCGACGTTCTTGGTCAGGCAAACTGCTTGGCCATTTGGCGTACATTTCCTGTCCGTCATGGTCATCAGCCTCATTCGCCTTTGCCGCGAGTGATCACCATTGCCGTCTTTCCGTCAGCCACGCGATTCACGCAAATAAGCCGTCATAAACTCACCAACAGCGTCCAGCACGCCCCGGCGTTGCGGTACTCGTGCTGTGCGGGTGTCGCTGACCAGCGGTGGTACGGATGCAGGACGCAATTTCAGATCCGGCTGCCCCAGCTGGCTGACTCGCCGGCCCTGAGAGATCAGACAGCGTTTCGTGCGTGCTGCTCCAGCTTCATCGCCAGCGACTGAGCGCAAAATCTTCAGCGCGCCGACAACGACTCTGAATCTGCAGGCCGCTCATTCTTGAATCGCTACGGTAATGCTAACGGTACGTGCGGTCATGCCCGCACCGCTGAGTCAGTGGTGTCTCACGCCCTGACCACCCCTTGCCGCCCGAGCGATACACATCAATCCTCAGTGGCCATTTGGATCAATCGCCAATCCTCATCCGGCGATATCACTTTTTGGCAGCACCTCCACCAGCGCACGCTTAGTCTGGCGCAGATTATCAGCGTTAAACGGACTGAGGCGCACCAGCCGATGTGCACGCCATTTTCTGAGCTGCACACCAGACGCAAACGGCCCATGAAATCTTCCAGCACCGCCGTCTTTATCCCGCATGTCATCGTTGGTCGGGCGCTCCAGCGCGTTTCATCGGCTGTCATCGACGACCGCTCCGCCCAGCGCAGATACATCCCGCTCCAACATGGCCGCAGAGTCCTGAGCATCCAGCCCGCCCACGCCAGCCGAAACTCCGCACCACCGCCTCCCGCGATTGTCGCTGTCGGGCCGCCGAATAATAAGTCAGTCTTGCGCTGGCAAATTCTTGCCTAATGCTGCCACCTGCACTTCAAAGCGGCAGCAGATCATCCTCGCCCAGCTCCGTCGACTCGCAATATCCGCCAGCTGCACGAGCGTCTGCCACGGCTCTCGATTGTCTGACGCATCGCTAGCCGCCTTTTGGCCAGCGCCTGCGCCTCGTCCGGATTATGCCAGATCTCCGGCTGATTAAGCCGCTCGTCCAGATCTGCCATCTCCTGCTCCAGCGCTGCAAAACTCCAGCGCCGCCTTGGCCTGTTCTGACTTGACCGCAGGGTCTGGATGCGTGAGTGGTTGCATGGATATATTTTAGCAGATATCGGTATTGCAAAATATAATCTGGGGTGGTCGAGATTACATAATTATCGCCTTACAATTACCGTCAGGCGCACTCGTTATAAATGGCGTGTCTCAATTCTGCGTTGAGCCAGCACAAGCTGCTGGTATCGATCGCCCAGTCTTCATTTTTATATCCGCTACAAAGTCTCTCCACTATGTATCTCCTCACGACCGACACCAGCTTGCATCAAATGCTGCACCTATCCATAAACTTATCATGCTCTGAATGAGCGATTCAACGTTCGCTCACTAAAGGTAATGTTAATCTCGTCATTAACCTGGCTGAGGGTCGCCATAGAGAATATTCATAACGAGGATGGATAACAACCCTCAAATAACCCGCCAACCTTTCTCACGTAACTTCGGAGTATCAACTAAATTGCAGTACACTCATCGCCACCACTCTGTTCGATACTACATACTATTACTTTTCTACGCCTATTTTCTCCACACAATAAACTCCGCTTTATCTTTTCTGCCAGTATACCCTCAGCTCCACCTTTCGCAAGCATATCTATGACTCAATCGCCTCCTATCAACACAAACGCATGTTATACTACCCCTGATCAAGATATCGCTACCATTCTCGTAACTACTGAACAAATTAATGACGCGGTGGCGCGGCTGGGCCAGGAGCTGACCAGTGAATACCGCGACAAGAATCCGCTGGTCATCGGCGTACTGCGCGGGTGCGGCACCGTTCATGATTGATCTGGTACGCACCATGGATTGCTCATGAATCGATTTCATTGACGTCTCTAGCTACGGCGACGCGACTGAATCATCCGGCGCAGTCACCGTTCTCAGGACATCGATAGTGACGTTACTGGGCGGCATATTCTCGCTGGTTGAGGACATCGTCGATACCGGCCGAACGTTGGAAAAATTACTAGAATTATTCGCCGGTCGCGGTGCGGCCTCAGTCAGAATCTGCTCACTACTCGACAAACCCGAACGGCGTATCGCCAACGTCGCCGCAGATTACGTCGGCCTGTCGGTCCTAACGAATTCGTCGTCGGCTGCGGCCTGACTTCCACAACAGCCGAAAACCTACCGTATATGGTGTTGAAGCCTGAGGTATATCAGGGGTAAAGTTTCTCACCGCCGCCACGATTGCTCGCCGCGGTCGACGTAATTTTTGAACATGCCAGAAAGCGACCGCTGGGCTGAGGATGACCAACATCACCCGGGCGAGATAATTGACTGGCTTGGGCAGACGATATCCACCATCGTTGTCTGACCGAAAGCACCACTGTTGTCGCCGTCATGCCGATGCTTGGCGCAGCGACTGTTCAATCTTCGCCGCAGCCCGTGACGATGATAATCACCGCCCGCACCGTTTGTTTGGCAATCTCCGTGGCCATTTCATCATAATCCGCCCCTTGTCGTATCCGCCGACGATCAGCACTTTCGCGCTTCAAACGCTCGCAGCGCCGCGATGGCACTGCCCGGCGTGGTAGCGATGCTGTCATCGTAATACTTCACGCCGTTTTTCTCAACAACGAATTTTAATCGATGCGGCAATCCTGTAGAAGCTCTCTAACCCAGCCACCTTCTGCTCGTCGGTCACTGTGATCGGCAGTTCTGTCACCGCACTCATCGTCGCATTGCGCGTTCTCGAGGTTGTGCGCGCCCGGCAGCCGTAAATGATCGGTGCGACAAATCCGCCGATCTTGCACGCAGAAGTAGCCATCCCGGACATGCCACCTGATTCTCGTCGGGAACGGCATAGCGGTGCGCGCGAAATCTGCACATCATCTCCACAATACTCACCGTCGTATGACCCTGCTCATCCAATAGTCCATTAAAGGCGTAGCAGCTACTCTTCCGAATATTTATTCGTTGGATGATATAAACATGTATCAATAACACTCTGGTGGCGACGAATATTTTTCTTGGCGTCGAGGTGCTCGGCGAAAAATCCGTATGCACCTCCAAATGATCCGCTCGATCATCAACACACACGGCAATGGTCGGCGATTTCTCCGAGATCCCACAGCTGAAAACTCGATAGTTCGTACACAACAAAATCATCCTTTGTGATGTTTGGTAGCGCGTCCAGTGCCGGCACACCGATATTTTCCAACCAGATGCACCGTCTGACCGGCCGCCCGCAAGATCGCCGTGATCAGACTTCAGGTTGTACCCTTGCCTTTCGTCCCTGTCACGCCGATAATCGGCGCCGGACATTTATCAAAAAACTCATTGGTCGCCGACCATATTTTGCCCGATCTTTGGAGCAGCGCGGTGAGCACCCCGGTGCTCCACCATGTCGGCATCCTGTAGCTGCTCAGCGAACACCGACTCACCCAGTCCGCACCGCCACGCCATCCGGCCCATTCTCGACCGCTTTCTGGTCAGCAATCACAAATTCAGCATCAGGAAAAGCCTGCTGAAAATATCTCAAACTTGATATACCCTCAAGGCCATAGCCGGCGATAATGATCTTCATAGTTTCATTTATACCATTGGTAATACTAAAACAGGCCCTCAGGCTTCTTCCGCATCGCCCGAGCAGCTCTTTATCGCCGCCACTCACGCCAGCAAGCACCCAGGTATTTGCCGCAAAAACTCGCGCCACCCGAACAATTTGGTCAGCGGTCACCGCCAAAATCGCTGTCGGCACGCCCTCATAACTTTTTTGACGAAATCATCGGCATAACGCCCGGTATAAAAATTACTGATTTGGGCCACCGTCTGTGCATCTGGTAACGGCCCAGCGCATACGATTTGGCATTCTCGATATCCTCCGGGCGATCGTCCCGTTCAACACCCGAGCAGCAGTTCGCGCACGATGATATCAAACAGCGCCTCTGCCGTCTCGAGGTTGACCCTGACCACCAAAGTCCCACGCCGAATCATGAAACCGACCGAGGGTATCACTGGACACGCCATAAGCTAGCCCTTTCTTGCGCGCCGCCCCAAAAATCCGCGAACTCATCGTCCCGGTCAAGATATGGTCTAACAGCCCATAGCGTCAGAATCCTCATCGCTCAGCTCGCGCGGCAGGATTCATCGAACCAACCAAATGTCAGATTCGAGGCTCTCGCGGCGGATACAAAATCGAGTGCGGCACTCGACAGGTTATCGTGCGGAATAGCAAACCGCTCGCCCAGCTCTAGCTGCCACTGTTCCAGCATTCGAGTCGTCGCCATCCGCCCGGTCAACCTGCCCGCCGACAAACCGCCGTATTATTGAGCGTATGCGTCCGCCGATGATGCTCCTGATGTCTTTTAGGGTAATCGCGTCAATCGTTTTCAGCCGCTGATTATCTGTCAAAATATCCTCGCCCAGTGCCTGCTGCACCCGCGGCCACATCACACGGTTATGGTTATTGAGATAGCCGGTCAGCTCGCTCCGAACATTACCCTTTTCGGCCTCCTAGTTCTTCAGCATTAAAGCGCGGCGTAGTAATCGCCAGCCGCTGCAAATCCAAGATCCGATCCCATTCAAAATCCGCGCAGGCCGCCTCGTAGACCATTGAGTAATCAGAGGTAAACGCATTATGATAGGCGCCATTCTTGGTAAACTCCTGCTCATACGCGTGTCGAACAAGAAACTACTCATTCGCCCCAACGCCATATGCTCCATGATGTGCGCTGTTTCGTGAGATATCCTTGTCGCGGACATGTAGCGATTGCCCGCCCGAAACTGCACCTGAAAAGCTCATCACTGTCGCGTCCGGCACATCAATGAACAGGCCTTTCGCGCCGTTTTTCAATTTTTATTTCTTTGACCGTATGTTTTCATCTGTCTGTCGCTCTCTGCCCACCGGTTTTAGATTTATTTGCGATTCTGCAGGTTTTGGCGCTGCGCTTTTTCTTCTGCGTGCTTGGTTCTTGGCGCGGTTCGACTCGCGTTAGATTTACCCTTTTTCACTGAAAAGTCATCGTCACGATTTTCCTCGCCCGTACCAACTTCATTAACGCCACGCTCAACTGCGCTTTCAGCTAGGCGTGTTAGCTCGGTATCGTACCTCATCATCCTGTGGATTGGCGAATTACCGCGTCGGATTTATGAATAGGAAAAATTGTGTTCAGAACCTCGTTTACGCAGATTTTCCTGAAACACGGTGAACAATTTTGTGACTCCGCCCGGTACTCTACCAACGGATCGCTGCCCAACACTGCGCCAGTGGATCCCTTCGCGTAGATGCTGGACGTTCTCAGGTGCTGCATCCACGGTGTCGAGCACCGCCATACACCTCGCGCACACCACGCAGCTCCTCAGCACCCAATTTCTTCATCTTTTTCCTGGTAGGCCTGGCTGCTAGTTTCGCCGGCTTTTTGGAGACGCAGACGGTCTTTTTCTTCTCGAGGCCAATCTTGCGCCGCCGCATCACGACCGGAAAGAGCTGCCGTAAATTCCTCGATAAACTTCGGGTTGTTTTCTGGTTGGTAGCGTCACTAACTCTTTTGACTCTGTCGCGCAACAGCGCTCAATTTCCGGCTGGATATTGTCGCCTTCAAGGATTTTTCGCCGCATCGTGTAGACCACACGACGGTGACGATTGATAACGTTGTCGTACTGAACAACATTTTTGCGCGTATCAAAGTTGCCCAGCTTCGACGCGCTCTGCGCCTGCTTCTAGCGTCTTTGATACCGCGCGGTTTTGAAATCGGCGTATCTTCGTCGGCTCGCCGATCCATCAACGCCGCATGCGCTCACCCTGGAAAATTCGCATCAAATCATCTTCGGTCGACACATAGAACTGCGTCTCGCCTGGGTCGCCCTGACGACCGCCACGACCACGCAGCTGATTGTCAATCCGGCGCGACTCGTGCCGTTCTGAGCCGATCACTACCAGGCCGCCCAATTCCTTGACGCCCTTGCCCAATTTAATGTCGGTACCGCGTCCAGCAATGTTTGTCGCTAGCGTAATGGCGCCCTTTTCACCAGCCTTCTCGATGATGGCTGCCTCACGCTCATATTCTTTGCGTTGAGAATCTCAAACTTGATGCTTCTTGCCAGATATTTGGCAATCTGCTCATTCTGGCAATCGAGCCAGAACCAACCAGCACCGGCCGACCTTGCTTGTGATAATCCTTGATAGCCTCCGCGACTGCCTTCAACTTACCCTTTTCGGTCTTGAAAATCAGGTCTTCTTTGTCGTCGCGAATCACTGGTTTATTCGGTGGAATCTGAATGACATCCAGTGAATAAATTTGTTGAAACTCCTCAGCCTCAGTGAACGCCGCCGTACCGGTCATGCCAGAAAGTTTGTGTACAAACGGAAATAATTCTGGAACGACACGGTCGCCAGCGTCATCTTTCTTCTAGCACTGGCACGCCTTCCTTGGCCTCGATGGCCTGGTGCAAAACCTTCGTTGTAGCGGTCACTGCGTCAAACGACCGGTGTGCTCATCGACGATAATCACCTCGCCGTCATTGGTCACGACATAATCTTTTGTCACGCTTGAACAATGTTTGTGCTCGCAGCGCCTGATCCATGTGGTGCACGCTGCGCACGTGGTCTGGGGTGTACAAATTTTTATTCCCAACAATTTTGGACTTTTTCCCACGCCCTCATCGGTCAAGGCCACCTGCGGCGCTTTTTCCATCAAAACATAGTCCTCTGGCACTAATTTGCTGGCTTTGGCGAAGGTGTAGTAGTGTGCTGGGTTCTCCGCTGCTGGCGCCGAGATGATCAGCGGTGTACGCGCGCTTCATCGATCAGAATGGAGTCACCTCGTCAACGATGGCAAAAGTTCAGCTCGCGCTGCCTGAGCGAGCGCAACGTCATTCACCATGTTATCGCGTGATAGTCAAAGCCAAATTCATTGTTCGTACCATAGCGTGTATCGGCCGCGTAGGCTTCCTTATGCGAGTGACCGGACGGAGCTTGCGGCATACGTGGAACGTCGTGATGCTCATTATCATACTCTTTGTCGTACACAAATGATGCTTCGTTGATGATCACGCCAGTCGTCAGACCCAAAAAGTCATACCTGACCCATCCAGCCAGCGGCGTCTGCGCCGGATAGTCGTTCACGGTCACCACGTGAACACCCTTTTCCCTCAGTGCATTGAGGTACGTTGGCAGCGTCGCCACCAGGGTCTTACCTTCACCGGTCTTCATCTCGGCGACATTGCCCTCGCTGGAGCACCATACCGCCGATCAACTTTGGACGTCATATGGCCGCTCGCCGATGACGCGCTTGGCGGCTTCGCGCACCACCGCAAAGGCGATCCGGCAAAATCGTATCGAGCGTTACGTTTTTCTTCGTCAGCCGTTTTTCAGCGTTTCTGTCTGCGCTCGTAGCTCCTCATCCGACATCTTTTCATATTTCTCGGACAGACCGTTATTACGTCAACCTGTTTACGCAGCCGCTTCAAAATCTTCTTCTGCGGATCGCCAAAAATCTTGCTCAGCGCTTTTGTTGTGTCATTGCCGCAACCTTAAAAACTCCCTCACTTTCAGGCATTTTCCAAAACTGTATACAATTATACCCAGTGCGGGGCTAGAAAATTAAAGGGTCAATTGGATCCCCTACTGCTCGCGCTGGAAACCATGCGCATGAACCGTGCCAGTACGCGCGGCTGCTGCCGACGTGTGCCAACATCATGTCGCCTATGTTGCAGCCAGCTGTCCGTTCAGCGTCGCTTCCAACGATATCGACTGCCGCCAGTACGTTCATTGTCGAATCTTTGGCGGTGATTTTCTTGCAGCTGGTGCATTAATAATTACTTCAACCTCGTACTTGTTGCCGCCAGGGTTGTCCAATCTGCTTGATCTTTACATCGGCGGTCGCGCTCTTGCGGGCATGTCGCGGCAGGAAGTGCTTGCCAGCGCCGGTTGCACGCTCGACGGCGTATTTCTTTAGTGTCCGTCGATTCGTATTTTGACGCCGGTAATAGTAGTACTCTTTGATCATAATTCCTCCTTTTGACTGATACCCTGGCGCGACGAAAACATAACATCATAGATCTCTTTGGCCATGTCGTTTCGTCAGCGCCATATACTCTCCTAGACTCCATTACTTATATCATCTCGCGGCCATTCATGTATACGGACGAAGGGCTTCTGGCACTATGACATGCACCTCGGCGGTTTGGTAATTCTCGATAATCGCCACCATGTGCGGCGCCCCAGCGCAAAGGCCGTCGCGTCATTCGTATGGATCAATTCAACTCCGGTATCCGCACGTACCCGCGTCATCAAGCGGCGCGCCTGATAATCACGTCGTGTAATCAGCAGTATGCGTCTCGCGAGTACTTACCCTGACCCAGTAGCGAGACTTCATGTCAGCGCCACCGCGCTGCATCGCATACCTGTATCAGCCGTACATTTCATCGGGACATGGTACGGTGGCGAGCTGAGTCAAAAGCCATTCTTGAATCGCGATAAAGAGCAGGTGTTCACGTTGCGCCAGCTATCTCTCGCCTCGGTGAAGCTCTCCATCTCGAGGCTTGCATCCGAACTGGTGCATCCAGATCAGCCCCTCCGCATCCTTGCCGTGCGTCCCCCGCCTGCTTTCCGGAAACTGGTCGCATAAGCCTAAGTACCGAAGTGGCAACTGCTTGGCATCAAGCTCACCCATATGCATACTACCGGCGAGCACATGTTCAGCACTTCCCTGCTTATGCCACAAGTCCACTCGCCCATCGATCTTGTAGCGGTCATCACGCTGGGGCGATCCATCATCTGATCAGATGGCTCCGGTCCGGATCATCAGCGGCGGCAAAGAACGGAGTAAATGGCCGCGGATCAACCTCGAGACCAGCGCCCGCGATAATTTCTTTCATCGCCTCGCTCGTGGGAGATTTCATTACAAACGATAATCGCCTGTTGCAACAGCGCAGATCCACCGAGCAATGTACGCAATAAAGCGAGCACCAGCAACCTTGGCGGCGCGCTCTGTCGAGCCAGCCTTTTGCCTCCGCGTTCGTAGTGAATTTTCGGTGCAGAAAATCAAATGTCGGAGTACCACCGATGACCTTGACTTCCCACATTTTCGTCCTCCTTGAGACCAGCCAGCACGTCAGCGACGACATGTTGAGAGGACTTAACAGCAGTGCCAGCGGCGTTCTCTCGACCTCACTCAGCTGTGCCTCCAAGCCCGCTCAGCTTGGCTTTGATCGCCTTACCCTGCTCAATCAGGCTGGGTTCGGAAGCACCACCCTTCATCTGCGCAGCAATCTCATTACGCTGCTGGCGCAACTCGTCAGCCTTGGCGCTGCAGCTCGCGACGCTCGTCATCTGGTGCAACAATGCCGACAGACACATCGTACCCCTTATGTTTCGCCGCGGTCTGCACCGCCTCGGCGTTATCTCGAATAAAGCGAATATCTAACATGGTTTCGTTGTACTACAGACCGTAAACACCGCCACTCGCAAGCGACGACGACCATTCCGCAGCTATGCCCACCACGCTCAACGCTCCAATTATCTCATCCACTACACCGCACCGATTGCACCCGCGCCGGCAATCGATGATTAACACACCAGCCCAACTCGATACCAAATAAATAACGAGAGTCATTTCCGCGCCACAAACTTGGTATACGATATCGCCAAGTAACCGACCACAAATGACACAATGGTCGCATGAGTCCCGTTGCCGCCCAGCCACGCCGCCAGCAATGTGCGCTGGGGCGGTCAGCATCTCCAGCAGCGCCGCCGTCATTTCGGGCCGGAATACCGAGGACTGAGCTTTGTCACCGCCACTCGGTCAAATCGCAACAGCCCCACCGAGATCAGTTTGCCCCGACGCAAACTGACACCGTATCAGGCCCGACACCTGCCCCACACCAATCCGCCAGCGTATCTCGCCACGTTGTTTGTTGTTCACTGCGGTGCTTGGTTTTCACGGGCGCCTCAATCAGCCCTACCCATCATCAGAGCTCCAGCCGATCAGCGCTACCGCCACAGCGCAGGCTACCCAGCGACTGTGACTCGGCGTCTTAAACGGTGGTCCAATCACTGCGATCGGCACCGAACCAATGACCGTCGCCCAGCCATACGCCTCAGTCAAACTGTCGCCGCGCCCGCTTCCACCATAGCGCGCCACCCGCACGCGCTCAGCATTTCCCGCCAAATATCGCTCCATAGATGATCGCTGCCAAGATTGCGCCAATCGAGATCACTGCCGTGAGAACGCCGTCAGACTTTGGATCATCAATTCCTCATCACATTCTCGACAATCGTCAGATGTCCCGTCGAAGACACTGGCAAAAACTCCGTCACACCTTCAATGATACCGGGGATGATCGCGTACCCACCACGCCACTGCTTACTAGCTCCTTTCATCCCTCCAGTGCTTAGCAGTTCAGACGTTCGCCAACCTTACATGTCCTTGGCCAGACTACGTTTGGGCGGACCTGGGACTCGAGGCGATGCTGATAACGGACCTGACACGCGGATCGATACACGTCAAGCAGTAAATATCAACCTCCGGTGAAAAAGCCGAAACCATGTCGTGTGACAGCGGACTGACGCGGTCTTCAACGCTGTACTAGATCGTCACACCGTCACGTGACTGCCAGCGACCTTTTGGCTGCGACGCCCTATCGCCTCAAGTGTGACGCGTAACGAAGCTCGGCCATGACCTCACCCTGCGTCGTATTATTCAAGTGCGGTCGTGCACGATCACCCTCGAGATGGACATACTTTACGTCCTTCATATCACTCGGTAGCTCAACTGGGACAACACTCGTCGACGCGCTCTTCATCACGTGCAAGTTCATTTTGAGGTCCACCACTCACCAAACTAATGCCATACTCTGAGGTGGGCAGCACCCCTATAATTAATGTCACGGTAATACTAATTACTGATAATCAGTTTTAGCTTCCACGTAAAGGCACTGTAGCTCAGCGCGGTCATTAAGCGCAATACTGCAATCCGCGATCCTGCGACACCCCATAGACCCACGCCCACGAGATGCGCGAGAGCCCCTCAAGCCACTCATTTACGCATCACGCTACCATTCCCCAGCGACAAGTATAAAAGGTAATCATCAGCGCCGCCATGGGTAGGCTCGTACCGAGGATGAACCGGATCGCACGCGCTGCACCGACCGCCTTGCTTCCGCTGCTCTATGGGCGTCTCGCTGGCTTGCCTGACGCTTTCAAATGTGAATCAAACGTTACTGGCTTACCGTGCATTTTGCACCTTGTCAGGGGCGGGTCGCGCCTCGGAACTGACAGCCACATCACGATATAAAATCAACACTGCGGCGCAAATGACACGAAACGGCGACGGGAAATGATGGCAATAATCCGAACCCAGAGCGGATTGATGCCAAAAATATGCCGCGATACCCGCACATACGCCGCCGATCGGCGGCACCGTCGCCGTATCACGCTCGAGCCGCCGCTCCGAGCGCTCAGGCTCTTCGTCCATCTCCGGTGCTGCTTGACCATCCTCAGAAAACTCCTGCAGCGAGACTCACCCATTTTGCTCCTTGAGCGCCGCCGTACAGCGCTGCTGCCGATCACGCACCACTGGCGACTCCGCGGCCCGCTGGCAGTTCAACCATCCGCCTCGATTTCACGCATCGCCTCGTCTGAATCCATTGTCCGAGCAATTGCCTGCACCTTCTCCAGCTGTTTCGCGGCGTCGACTATCTCATATCAGCTGGTGTTTCGCCGATGCGCGGGTTATTTCTTTCATGATTCAACTCCTTTCTCCGTGTTTTTCCGGCGTTCAGGCACATCTTGAGCGTCTTGGTACATTTTAGTAGCTTCGCACCGCCACGGCCGTCCGCCGTCAGTGAATAATGTGTGCGCGGTGGGCCCTGCTCTTTCTTTGTCGAACATGCTGGAGTAACCCATCTTTTTGTAATCGATTCGGTGGCGGATACACTGTTCCCTCCACTACCGCTTCAGCTCCGCATCCTGCAGCCGACCAATGATATCGCCGGTATAGCAGGCCTGTACGCTGCCTGCTAACACACCGTACGCCAAAAACCGCACACGCAGCTGGGTCGCCAGAAGCCGCTCGCATAGTTTCTCAGCGTCCACGTTTCGCCTCCTGTGGCACAGTCAGATACTCAACTTGCCCATCTTTTTATTATAATCTGATGATCACATTTTTCCTTTCAATCTGCGTCATGCGTCACACCACGATCAATGTCGCACTGCTATCTTGTTATAGCCAAACAGTAATTCCTCCACTTTTAGCACCCGTTTCACGCGCCTGTCTGGGTTACCGGTCGGCTCGTCTGCAAAGATAATTTGCGGGTCACCGACAATTGCCCGAGCGATCGCTGGGCGCGCTTTTTGCCCACACCGATGAGTCCTTGGCGCGATTCTTTCCGGCTTGTCGTATGGAGTCCACTGCCTTGAGTGCTGCATTAATTTTTGTGCACTCTGATAACATCGTAATGACCTGCGCGATCTCCGGTGGCGAAGCTAACGTTATCGATACACTCTCATGTAACCCTTGGACGAAAAAGCTCTGAAAGATAAAGCCGATTTTCTTTGCCCGGAACGCAATCAATATGCCTTGTAGCTTCAGCTGCAAGAATAACCAAACGTCCGTCGCTGATCACCTGTGCCGTGTTGTGGCCTATCGACCGAGTACGTGGCGTCAGCGTCGATTTTCCTGAGCCAGATTTACCTAAGATCGCCGCACTCGCCCCCGTCGGGATCGTCAGCTGATATCACCAGCGCTGTAAACGATTCTTCTTTTTGCCGCCAGAAATTTTCGTCCACATTCTTTTGAGTTTCAATCGTGATCTTTCTCCTATTTCCGTCCTTAACGCCTCAATTGGGTCTAATTTTGTTGCCTTGCGGCTCGGTAGCCAGCCAGTACCGCCATCACCACTGGTCAGGTACGAGGCAATCCAATTTGCAGCGGACTGATGATCAGTAGATTCGTCACGCCAGTTTCAGAGCACTCGCAATCACTGGGTTGAGCGTCACCAAAGCTCGCCAACCCAACGCCGATCAAAGCCACCCAGTGGGCAACCCACGCTGCCCTCATGGCGGAATAATTTACCGATATCGCGACCGCTCATGCCAGCGCCTTCATCAAGCCAATCTGACCTTGTCCGCTCCGGGCACTGCAAATATACATAGTATGTAACAATCCCAAACACACTGGCCAGTAGCGCATAAGCGCAAACGCCGCTAACGCAACTTGGGCCGTATTAACCATCGTCAGCAGTGTTTTTCGGATGTCCTGAATTGAACTAAAGCACGATAATCCTTATTGGTGCCTCTTTTAGCGGTATCAGTATTTTTCTCGTTCTCAACTAAGGCAATCGCTGTTGAGTGTTGATTTGGTTGATTTTTGTCGTGGCTCAGCTCATAAATATTCTTGGCATCAGCTGCCGAAATCCGAAGCATTGGTTCGTAGAATAAAATGAGTATCCTGACTTCTTATCTGCCGTATTAATTCTCAAAGGAGACCTCTTTTGCGACCTCGCACCCTGCTCTGCACTGCGGATACCGAGCGTGATCGTCTGGCCAATCGCTGACTGCGCATCCTTAGATCCAGCTGTGTTACGCATGCTCTGGAATGATAATTTCGGCACTGGCATAAAATCTTCCAGCGTCCCGCCGCTAATAATTCTGCCCGAGTCTTATCGGCTTTCACCGTTACATCTAGGACAAATTTTTGTTGTTTCCTGAGCTCTGAGCATACGCTATGCCGGCGGTTGAGTACGCTGGAGTTACCGTTTTTACGTGCGGCATCCCAGCTTTTCAATATCCAGCATCATTGAGAGAATATTTGCTGCGTGCAGCTGCTTCTCGTTGCTGGCGAGTTTCCTGATGAATTATTATATTGCGGTAATTCATCGCTTTTATCTGATTCAATCTTTTTATTTAACCGAAAGTCGCCCTGTCACCCGCCGCATCGGCTGCCTATTCGTGTGAGGCCGACCGCCCTCTACCGGCCATCAGTGCGGGGCCAATGGTAAACGCCCCGACCGAAGTCGCTCGTGGCGTCGAAAATCTCGTCCGACTCTTTCGACTGGCGAGATTCCGCCCCGCTCGCCCCGATAATATACACTCCTCATGGTGCACTCCTTGCATTTCGTTATACACTACTATGCTATACAAAGGTGCTGTAAAAAGTCAAGCTATTTTAATAGTAACTTACTTATAATTCCTGATCATATTCATCCTCAATTTCTGGTCCACAAAATCTCTTTCAATCCACATCCTCCAACGTGATAATTTCCTGAGCTCGTTCTCATCATCCATCACCACAAACAAATGACTGCGTGTTTGGATAAATCGACTGAGTACGTGTGCCAGCCGCGACCGCATCAGCCATCATGAATCTTGTCTACGATGCAGGTTGGCTGGTGACGGCGGCGCTCACGCCCCACCATCCTCGCACATATAAAATCCCCACGTCGCTCCTCATCACGCACCGGGATCCGTGAGATGCAGCGTCGCAGATCTGCGCAAGTAGCGTCGCGTCGAGTTCATCATCCAACTCCACTGATAAACACCTCACTGATCGGTGTCACCCAGATCACCCGCGGTCTTTTTACTAAATTGCGGCGGCGCGCCGGCAGCGATCCGGCTTTCGTCCATAATCAGCCAGGCTGTCTGACCGCTCGGCATGTTCGTGAATAATCTGCTCTGGCTCACAGATGCGAATATAGCTACGGCGTTTTCCTTGCCTACCACGCGCAGTTCGCTAAGCTTCGACATTGGCCGAGCCAGCGGCAAAAGAATAACTTTATAGATCACATCCAGCGGCCGAAAGAAATACCGCACAAAAGCGATAACCCGCGCTGCAGCGGAAATTACGCTGCGGCAAAATCTCACGCGAACATCGTGATCGGTAACGTGCGGCGATCAGCCCGCCAACCACGCCATTTGTCATAGTACCCAGCAAAATCGACATCGCGGTATTCGCACCATTGCCCTGGCAAAATACAAAATATCGAGATAATAACCGTCCTTGCGGTAGGCGATACACCCGCGCTGGCAGCGTCGCGTCCGCCGTGCCCTGGCCTTGCGCCGCAAATCATCCGGCCGGGCCATCATCAGCTAATATTAAGCCCCGAGAACGACCTGACAGCGGCAGCGGCAACACTGCCGCCAGTGCTGGCAGCTAAAACGTAGGCGTAACACCAGACCGCCGCCTCCACCGCCGCCGCCTCCACCGCCAGCGAAAACCGCCGCCAGTCGACCACACTGTTGAGGATTCAAACGAACTCACACTTGCGACTGCGCTCGACAGACTACTCATCCGGTTGCAAACGCGCTGCTACGTTGAACGCGCCTTGACCCGCGTACCAGTCTGGCTCGCTCATAACCTGCTCGCGGCACCTTGCCGCCGAGCTGCGCACTCCGTTGCTCACTGCCCAAAATGGCACCGCGTGTGGCAGTACTCGCTCGCAATTTCACCAGCTGCTTCCCGTCAGGTCGGATCGACTGTCACTTTCTGCGCCCTCAGACTCTGTAGCATCTGCAACGCTCAGCCTCAGCCACACGCAATATACTTCTTCGAAGCCCGCTAGATATCGCCACGCAGCGCCCGACCCTTGTCTGTGAGTACGCTACGCAAACGACAGCAAAATACCGCCACCGCCAGCACCAAGAATACTGGCGACAGCAACGGCACCGCAAAAATACCCGATAATTACACAAGCATACCGCCGAAAACGCTGTGTATGCTGCGGATCACGCGCCTTGTAGCGCAGCCACGCCCCAGCAATTCGCTTATCGAGGCGCTCCTTGTTGTTACGGACACGTTTGGCATAGGCAGCGTTGTTCCGCAATGTCATGAGTTAAGCGTATCGCAACCGCTGGCCAACGCCCGATGCTCCGCCACGGAGTTTTTGCTCTTCCACGAGAAGTGCACCGGGTCCTGCCTCACCTTCACTTCGTACTCAGCCGCTCGCCACGTGGTGCGCGGTTTCACCTCGATCACCTGAATATAAATGCCGCACCGCCAGGTCCTATCATCTGCGCCGCCATGTCACCGACCGCTGACCGCGAAAATGGTTGCACTAATCACAGCTGATGTACGTCACGCTTGCGCGTACTTTGGGCGGTAGATACTCTTGGCGGGAGTCGCACCAGTTCCTTGCGGCGGCCAACCTACCGACCGATAGTGAGCTACGGCAATTAGCCCTGCTAATATCAGTACCACTCCTGGTAACACTGCCTGTAATTTTTGCCCACCGGTCAGTAGCTGCTCCATAGCGAACGACATTTTGATACGCGGCAAATGTCTCCGGCGCTAAATCCGACTCGCGACCGTCACGCCAGCCATCTTTGGTAGTGCATGCGCTTTGCTATCAATATATCGCTCTTGTTCATAGTGCCTCCGCAGGCTGACGGCTACCAAGCACACCTTGACAGTGGCACCGGAGGCCCGTTTGCCTGGCGACCGCCAGCTCCGGGACTCAGCTTGAGCGTCTCACTGATGCCGACCGGAATTGGCACACTGCCGGTAAGTACCGAGTCGCTATCAATAAAACTCTTGTTTACCCGTATCGTGATATAGTTTTGTGTCACATCCGTTGCGTATAGGTAACGAGTGTGGGTCTTTTTGCCCTCGACATAAGCATCTTCTGTACCAGTTCTCAACTCATCGTGTCACGCCACGTATGCTCCAGTGGCGTGCACCTGCTCGTCTGTCACAGATTTCGCAGTAAAGTGAGTCGGATGTCCATCATGCTTCTTGACGAACACCGGTGCGATACCATGATGATTTTGCCGCGGCGGAAAATCTGCTGGTAATGGTCAATTTTGTACGTAGTGTCGAACGCCGTTCGTTTGATGCCGCGCAATCCCGCGTCGACATTATAATTACTAATCGTAAAGGTTTATTACGGTGTTTTGCGGCCGCGTTGACCCGAACCCAACCAGCAGCGCAATCACCACGACCAGCCACAGAAGAATCGTTTCATATTCCTAATTATATCACATTGCTGTAATAGTGACTTTTTAATAATATTTTGCCAATTTCCTTGCAAAGATGAAGCATTTATTGGATAGTGGAGAACGATGTTCAAAAATGGTATGGATATGCTGCTGACAAGAGCCAAAACCTCGACACCCTCAGAGACCTCAACGTCCTCGTGGGAAACGGACTTGCCCGATGGCTGTGACCAACCCAGATCAAGCAAAGCAGCTCTACCACGACGCCCGTTCATGGGTGGCAGAACTAAGCAGGACGGAGCAGCCTATCCACTCCGCACACTAATGAGATGTGGTTAATGTGGCTCGGTTACTCCGTGATAACTGCAGAGGAGCATATAATCTCGAAGGATGCGCTCAAGGGTGGAGCTTGAACCTGGTGGGCTTTCTAAGAAATGCAAAAAGTGTCTCGGCCGAGTGGCTCTAGCAATACACAACTTTTACCATCCAAACCGGCACTGCACCGGCAAAGCTTTGATCGTGAGACGGTTTAATCAGCTGAACCTGCCGATACAAGATGATGACGCACTCAAATAGTTATTTGCGGAAGTTGGTTCTCGGCTTGACGCTGATCCTCTTAGCTACCGCAGCGCTACCACCACCGCATGCGCCAGCTCACCTTTTGGCGTGCCGGTCGATACCGTATCACCAACCGCTGCTTGCCCATCAGCGCCTGGCCAATCGGTGACTTCATTCGAGACTTTCCCTTCTAGCGGATCCGCCTCCGGCCGGCCCAACGACGGTATAAACGCACCGTACTTACCGATACGCCTCCAGCTCCACTGTACTGCACCCAGCACTACCGTCAGACACTACTGCAGCCTGAATGATGCTCCCGCATTACTGCAAAGGTGTTTCGATCTCGGTGATACGCGTTTCCTACGCAGCGCCGGGCCTCACGCGCGTCGTACTCTCTGCGTTCTCACTCAAATCGCTAAAATCCCGGGCCGCCGCGATTTTGATCAGCGATCTCGCCGCGCCGACTCTCTTCAGCTCCTCTAGCTCTCGTTCTGGATTCACGTTGACCACTCTCGGTGATCCTGATATACCTGTATTCGTGTTACTCTCTTCTCCTCCTCATATATATAGCGTCTATATAAAAGCAAAAATTACTATGTGGCGCTTATCCATATGGATTTATTTAAGTCTCTACGAGTATAGCAATCACCCCAAACCATGTCAATACGCGGCCGGACCCTGGTTGCAATCTGGCCTCCGTCGCACATGTCCAGACAATGTGATCACGCGCTCCAAACAAAAACCCGAGCAGCTGCTGACAGTAATCTCAGTTTCTTCGTCTCGCCAGTTGCCCGCTCAGTCAGTTCAAATAATCCATCGCTGTCAATCGCTCGCTCACCAATCGTAATCCGCTGTACGCCCCATTAACTCTGCATCGGCAAACTTGACACTTATGCTCAGCCGCTCAATGAGCATCAGCAACACTTCCACGCCTTTTTCTGCCAGCTCGATGCTGCCAATATGCTGCACAGCTCCTGACCCTTGTCACCAATCGCCACCACATGCAGACCTAGAACGGGCAACATTCTCCGGCCAGACCAGCCTGATCATCCGACATTTCTCTAACGCTCGATCACCACATCACCCGCGTGATGCCAATGCCGTAGCTTGCAAAGGATGATAAATCGGGTGCTGCTTGCCATCTTCACCGGTGTGCATGATGCCCACATCTGTTCAGCTTTTCGGTGCCAAATAGCCCTATGTTGCCCACCTCCGCACTGACAGCTGGTAGTAGATCATCTCTGCTGATGCCAATTCGCCCGTAGCGCATCGTCAACACTTCTTCCGTTGACGGCTACCCGTCTGGTCAGCGTGACGCACGGTGTATCCTCACCGCTTCACCTGTCGTACTGGAACTCGTGACTAAACGTAGTAAACGCCCGCGCCGCCGGCAAACGTCACCAAATGTACTATCGCAATGCCAAACCGCGCATAGCAGCGCTTATACGCCTCGATAACCCGCTCATAATACTGATCCATGACATCCTCGCACGTGGCGTGCAGGCTGTACCATGTCCTTCATGACGAAATTCACGGCCACCTACAATACGCTCTTTGATCGCAGTTCATGTGCGCATAACTGGTCTGCAAACGATACACACTGACCGGTAGTCCTTATAGCTTTTAACATATTGTTGCCTCATTTCGCCTTAATCGCTTCTTCGTGACTCAGGCCAACCCCAGCTCAGTATCGTCTTGCAAGCGAGTTTTCGACCACATCGACCACCTCGTCCTCCAGCGACCATTGGTTGCCTCCCAGGTGCTCGCGGCGCAGTCGTCCATGATCAACTCTTGGCCGCAATCGCATTCATCCTCCTCACGGACGGTTAATTTGTTTGATGTTTTTCCAGCACACGCAGCAGCCCTGGTGGCGTGTACGCTATCTACGCCCGCCATCACCTGACACACACGTCCCGCGCCGGATGAGGCTGGGCATTTTCGAGACTTCGTCCGCCGGCGCGGTCTTAGCCGGCGTTTTGGTAAATAGTTGGCTCGTGCCGACTTTATATTCCTCCGATGAACGGCAGCAGCGCCGACTTTCGGATTGCTCGACACAGATTCGCGTACAGCGCATCAAAAGGCGATGCTGTCGCAATATGCATCCAGGGCGGCACCCAGTGCGCCGGTATATTCACGCATGCCAGGCTCATCACGATACTCGGTACAAAGATTGTCTGCCGCGACCGCACTGCAATGACCCGCTGCCTCCCCACCGTGCGCTGCCCCAAACGTCCGGGCTAGTGATCCGAAAACCGCCAAGCCAAACTGGCGCTGTTCACGCCGCAATTTACCGTACAGATAGCCGCGGAATAATGGCTCCTCCGCCACTGGCGCCCAATGCTGCTATCGTCGTAAACGCCGCGATATGTGCCACTGAGTACCAAGCATCGACTGCGAGAATGGCGGCGCCTGCGGCTGATGCGCCATCGAATTGTTATCGGTTTAGTCACCACTGTTGAAAACACCATTGGGCAAATTGTGTATACAATAAAGGAGCTGCCGGTGTAATCACCACATCCCACCACGATGTTGCCCAGTCAGCACGCATTTCTACCGCAGCGTCGTCTGGCGACGACGGATATAAAACGGCAGACTCACCACTAAGATCACCGCCAGCACATACGAGGACTGAGCCTATCGCCGTACAACGGCACCTCATTCACTGGGCCAAGCGGTACACCAACACGATTAAGTGTCACACGCAGGCCAAAGCACGACCAGCTGCGCCATCGGGAACGCCGCACTCTCGTCCACACACGCGGCGCGATGAGCAGCCACCAATTATGTTTATTCAGTCGCTCCTTTGTCGTCGACTGGGTTTTTCACTTCTCACCCGCTTTCTCTGTTTACCACTTTGTAATACTTTCGCGATGTCACTCCACGTCACTAAAACCGTCAGTGCCATTAGCACCATGGCGATGCCTGTGAGATCGTTTCCTCGCGCTCTTTGGTCAATCTTGAATAATTTTAAAGCCCGCCATCGTGAACCATCGCCCACCGTATTCCAGCGCCGGGGATTGGCAGCACATTCATCACTGCCATAGCGTCAGCGAGGAAATGATTGCACGCCAGCAATAAAATCTGCGTCACACGAACTCAGCACTGACGCGACAGCGCACGAGATGCCGACCGGCCCGGCCACGCTTTCGCCAACCGCGCCGCCAGGTCAGCCTTGGCAGCCTGGCGAGATTCTGACGAGACCAAATAATTGCCCAATCGTCCCGTTGATCGTCTTCGCGAGGATCGAGCCAACGCCCGCCACCACGTCGTCATACGCCAATCGGTGCCCCGTGAGCACCACCGCTGCGAGTTGGCGCTGACCAGGCAAACCTGTGAGTTGTTTCCGTCTGTTGCGGACCAACGCCGAGATAGCCGCCATTCTTTGCTTGCTCGGCGGTTTGCAGTGTGACCTGCTTGGTGCGTGAACATCCGACCGGCGCGCACCAAGCTCAATCGGTTACCTCTCGCGGCCAGCCTGCGCGCTCATGGCTGCTGACGGTTTCCGCCGGTGTTGCCACGCTACCAGTCGCAATCTTTCGCACTTCATCGCCACGCGAGGCCAACCTTTTCTGCCGGCGAGCCTGGCGCCGCTCAGCGCCGCAAAACGTCGGCGCTGAACGCTCACGCGATGGATCAAACGGCAGCGCACGCACTTGCTGTGGTAAGTGCTGGCATCCCCACCAGCGCCAATATCGCGAACAATACGGCAGCCGTCAGCCAATTCATCATCACGCCGGCTAGCAAAATCTTGAGTCTTTTACCCAAAAGGTGGCGCCGCCATGCGTCCCCGCGCCTTCGGCCGAATCGTACTCGCCTTCAGCTGGCACGCGAACCCGCCGGTGGCAGCCAGTTTTAGACTAAACACCACATTCTTGCCAAGAAAGCTCAGTTTTAGGCCGCCATTTTTCGCAGCCGGTGGAAAGCCGATACGCAAATTCCTCAACCACCACACCATTGCGCCGCGCCACGATCGCGTGACCTAATTCATGCACCACCAGCAGAACCAGTGTGATCAGCCCGCCAAAATTCCAGTGAGACACCATTATTACCCTCCAAAGCGCCGGTTACGTTTTGTACTCCTCCAGAATGAACTCCACATCTTTCGTCGTCATGTCACAGCTGGATCTCGATAAACATTAGCTCGCTGTGCTGCTCGCCACAGCATAAAATTACTCAAGCGCTGTTCGCCACTTGTTCGCACGATGAGATCACACGGCGGCACTTCTGGCGCATATAAGTTCTGAGTGATCAGTTCTGGCGTCACCTCTTCGGCCGTCACACCCGACTGAACAATATACCGCATCGGCAATTTCCAAATGTCCGCGTAGTGAGGCACAAAAGTGAGCTCGCCGCCCGTCAAATTCCCGCGTTCGTTCCTCGGCCCGCTCAATCGCTTTTTCGTAAGATCTCTGACAGACCCTCACGTGAACCAATCACCCGCATCCGCACATTATGTTCCATATTGGCACGTCTGACTCCGTACTGAGCAGCAGGCCCATCAAATGCCCGACCTCTTCTTCAGAACGCTTCCAATTTTCCGTACTGAACACATACGCGCTGGCATACTTCACGCCACGGCGCAACGTCTCTAGCAACACATCCTTCAAACTATTGTATCCGCCCAAATGCCCTGCTGGGCGCAGCCCGTGCACCTTCGCCCAGCAACGATTGCGTCAACAACAAACCCTATGTGCCTCGGTAATTCTGCTTTCTCACTCCATGTTTCTCCCTCCACTCATCAGTCAGCTTCCCTTATCCTGCATCCTTCTTGCGCCCGCGCCAGTTTTCCGGTACATAGAAAATCAACTAACGAACTTCCACACCGTCATGCTCTACCGTAGCATAGCCCAATAAGCTCGTCGTACTCAACGACTTGTCCGTCCAATCTCTAGCCGTCCCAGATCTCAGCCGTCCATCACCGCTTCACCAAATACTGGCGTTGATGTTTGTCAAACCTCTCAATCCAGTCATGTCATCATGGGCAAGCTTTTAGCACCTCGCTACGAGCCGCCATATCAATATCAGTGAACCGACGAATTCCCGAATTGATCCAAAGCCACCACTGCCAATGATAATCGTCATCGGTCAGCGGCGGCCTAATTTCCTTCACGCGCTCGGCAAATGTCTGACTCGTCAAAGCCGTCAGCACATCCTTTTTCTTGCCTTTAAACGCTTCGTCAATTTGCGTTTGCACCTTACTCATCAGTGCGTGTTCAACCCCTTCTCCAACCCGCGAGGATCGTCACTCTAAGCTCCTTGGCATCCTTCATCCGCTTGGCATCCTTCAAGGCATCCTGACGAATCGTCCTGCGATCGCGATCGCCTCCTCGACCTTTTCGCTCACTTGCCTTGACTAATTGCTGCGCGCTCGCCCGGTCAGTGCAACGCTGGCACTGCGCACTTTACCAGCCGTCATCGGACGGTTAAAACCAAGCTCTGGTTGTCGCGAATTGCTGCCGAAATCGCCGTAATATTACTCCGGATCAAACGGCGTCACCAGCGGCATCTAGTGCCTCCAGTGCCGTCACATTCGCCACCTGGTTCAGCGGCATCCGCGTCCCGTACGCCCTCTACCATCACGCCGTCCAGCATTCCAGCATGCGCCACCCCGTCCGCACCTTTTTCAGCTCGTCCTGAAAATGGCTAAATACCTGCGCCATTTATCCTCATATGGTTGTGCCATGTCAAACGTAGTTCCTCCAAACTTAATCTATTACCATTAGACAGATTGCTACGCAGTGTCGTTTATTGACTTTATGTGATGTATTTTATGTTAAAAGTCCTTTTCCCGATCGCAGAGCAAAAGCTGCCGCTCAAAGGCTGCAACACATTATCAGAGACGCACAGGAGCTAGCCAACAGACCTCGACTCAAACTAGCGGCGCTTCGGGCCCTCACTACTCTATCACAGAAACAAAGCGATGTGAATTATCTGGTATCTGTTGTTTAACTCAAGGGGTATATAGCATCGGCGCATGTAGACCAGCAGCGCAATCAACATAACGAGGTCCTTCGCCCTCCAGATACCAAAAGAAATACCACATCCGCTATCCCCTTCTTACAAAGAATGGCGTAATAGTCCAGCCGCAAGATGCCATGTGCGGTTGGTATCTGTTCGGCCTCACCTATGGAAGGTATTAAGCTCAGATCTAATGCTAAAGATGAAACTGAGCTAGAATCATTCTCTGTCTGGTCTGATCAATATCAAAAGGAGCAATTATTATATCGATGCTTCACCAAATGGTAAATAGTGGCAATGTCCGGCCAGCAGAGCCAGACGACGTGCGAGTTCTCCTCGATAAACTGGTGTTGTTGCTGCCAGCCGCGCCCGATAGTAACGGTGACTCTCAGTACTCTCAAACTAGCAATAGCCCTATACGCCGCAGACTCTGACTCAACCGTGAAGCGACTATTTTCGCGAAGTACGCTATGGGAGGAAAGAACCGCCCTACTGTTTACGATTTCCAGTAACGATACAGGCATCCCAGTTATAAGTCATCATTTGGGTGTCACGGCGGTAAAGGGTCGTATCAGACCAGATTCTTGAGAGCAGTGGTCGTAGTTGGTGATAGAGCCGACTGGCACGCCATACCAGCGTACTTATGTCCCTCCAATGATTTCTAGGGCAAAAGGTACTTATAATCGCTCGTACAATCCTGTTTCCGAAACCGAGCTATCTCCGCGTAGTACTGCCATCGTTGGCCCAAACGGTACGGAGCGGAGACAAACTTGCTCGAGCGATATATGTTGCCCTCCGCGGCAGTAGCTTTCGCGGCAGCCTTGATGACTGTATGCGGCTGCAGTAAACGCAAACCATCATCCACCTCGAAAACTAATAACTAATACCCCCGACGTCTCCAGCTGCTCCGCGACCGACGGCGATGACCAAAGAATTCACGATTAACGATAGCCGCAGCATAGCTCCTTCCCCGCAGACGCCAGACCACCGGTCGTCCTCTTTGAGCCGAGCGAGCTGCGACACCCTCATCGCCATCACGGCGACGGGATTTTCTGGATGGCGTGTCCTCGCGGCTAGTGCTCAATGCGACGCCACACGCTCCGCGCCTTTCACCGAACCTTGTTGCAGCGCAACGGGCAGATCAAACACACACGAGACGACCCAAAACTGGCGTGATCATCTGTTTGCCTGGGACATTAAGTTCGTCAGTTGGCAGCTCACATCGCGGCTCGCGCTGATGCTTTGGCAGCCAAGCACGAGGCGGCGCTGGGTAAGTTTATACGCACCCAGCGCTGGCGAAGTCGAACGGCACATGCGGCGCGCTATCAAGCGTGCGTCGCTTGAGTCGATACGAGGCAGTCACGCTCCTTGACCGCCTCGCAGCGTGCCCGCGACTACGAAAATCGCCACAGGTCACACCGCAGCCCGGCCCGCACCGCGAAGATTTTACGATTTTCCTCCGCAATCAGCCAGCCATCAAAGTCGCCTCACGTGGCGAAATGCGCACCGATATGCTGGCCTTCAGGCTGGCTTGATTGGGACTGCAGAAGCAAAAATCAGTCAATCGCGGCCATTAATCACTCCTGGATGACGTCTTTTCTGAACTAGATGCCACCCGCGAAAAACTCCTCCAAAGAGGAACCAGCATCGCAATTCATCGTCACCACTACCGACGCCCGTCACCAAAGGGATGACTGCCTGATAATCTCAACACGCTAAAATCCCGCCAAAACGGCGGGATTTATCATGCTCGAAATAAAGGCATAACGATGTTACTCGCTCACCCAGCTCAATTTCGCCTAGCTGACGTACCACGATGATTTCTCGCCGAGTTTAGTCAGTCGCTTCCTTGATGTGCTGCTCAACCGTCTTAGAGTCATCCAAGATGTATGCCTGGCTCATCAACACCTGTTCGACAAAGTGCTTTTTCAATTGACCTTTCAACAATCGCGCGGCCCTATCTTTCAGGCTTGTTTGCCAGTGCATCGCTAGCGTCAGCTCAGCTTTCACCCGCTCCATTTTTCCTCAGCCGGGATATCCTCCTCGGAAACAGACTTCGGGCTCGCTGGCTGCAATTTGCATAGCGATTTCAGTGCGCCAACAGCGTCTTGAAATCATCCAGCCGCGCCACAATCAGTCTGCGACCGTTTGACCTCAACGATAACGCCATAGTCGACCCGAGTGCACGCAGCCTTCAGTCAAGCCTCGCGCGCCTCGCGGTCACTCTTTTCTCGGCCTTGGTCAAGCCTTCTTGCTACCTATTCCTCAGCGCCTTGTCAAAATCGCCATCAGCCTCAATCAGCGCTTTCTTTGCATCAGTCGGTCCCACGCCAGTTAATTCCACGCAGCTTTTTAATATCATCAACAGAAACGCCCATCCTATTTCACCCTCTCACTGGTTTTTCTTCAGTCTTCGCTACCCGCGCCCTCAGCTACAGCCGCCGCAAAGTGGTCAAGCAGCTGCTGGATGCGCGATCGCATCGCGATCATTGCCTGGGATAACGTGATCGATGCCCGTTGGATTGACATTGGTAGCCAGCCACCGCAACACCGGCACGCGGAGGTCTCTGCCTCGCGCACTGCGTTGGCGTCAGTCAACGCATCAACCACGACCACGCGCCTGGCTTGCCCATCAGGTTCTTGATACCGCCATGTTCGGGTTCAGGACATCAATTTTCCTCTTGGAAACGCTGCACCTCTGTAGCTTGTTGTAGCGCTTCTCAAGAGATCACCCGAGGCCATACCGCTTCTCACGGTTCTTCCAGCTAGCTTGATCTGCTGAGCAATCGTTGCGCCGTTGGTCGGCATGCCACCGATCCAGCGCTCAACCACATACGGCTGATTGGTGCTCTCGGCCGCTTGGCGCACCACGTCCTTGGCGGGACTTTTCGTACCGACGAATAACACCTACCGCTAGCGGCGATTTTTGATCAGCTCCGGCGGTGCCTTCTCCAGCGCCTCAGCCGTCTTTGCCAAATCAATGATATGGCTATCCTGGCAGTGAATGGATGTATGCGCGCCATGCTTTGGGTGCCAGCGACCGTAATGTGTCCAAGTGGTGCGACCAGCTGCAAACAAAGCTTTCCATGTCTACTGTTACAGACATTAGGTTACTCCTTTTTCCTTGCCCACCGCTTTTGGAGCTGCGACGGGCTGTGTCGTTATATTTAGTTACTACCGTCATTTTAACACGATGGTCGCACCAAAAGCAGCCGATTACTAAGCAGAGGGCGAGACGCCATGAACTTGTCTAACTCTTGCTAAGCTCGAAGGTCTCATCTCGCTTGAAGAAGAGAGCTTTTGAACAATAAGTTGATCCTTCCCCGGTTTCACGCCTGCATCTCGACAGATTGACGTTCTCCTCTGTCCGGATCGTTACAGACGTAATTCTGACTGAGACGAGCATCACCGCTCGTTTTGAGCAATCTCAAAATAGTTGATTGCGCCGCCGTCCACAAAAAGTACCAAATACACAGTTCTCACCCCACGCTAAGTCCTGTGCGGTTATGCCTGGCGCCGGCTCTCAGCAGGGTTTCCGGGCCTTAAACAATAAGACTGAGCCAACCTTTGACCCGTCTCTCCCAGCAGAGCCAGGCCCATAAGCATCAAGCGCTACAACTGAAGTATTTACTTCCATTGGCACGACAAGAGGTTGTCGACAACACGTTCGTGGGGATTAAACAGTTTTACACTATACAAAGCGGGAGATGGCTCACGTCAAGAGCTTTCTCAAGTGCATTACTAAGACGCGATAGCATTGCCACTAAAAAGTGTCTCACCTTCCCCGCAGCTATCCGGGTAATCCGTATTTCACCAACAACCTGCGCCCTTTCTTTTTCCTTATTGCGCGAAACGCTTCCTCTGCCAACTGGTTGAGATTATGCCTACCCAAATATCTGGCTGCCTTCCCTTATCCATGTCGTGTAACTCCTTGGTTTTTAGCTATCAGGTCAACTCTCTCTCTCTCTTGAGTTGTCAAGTACATTACAATATTTTTGATAATTTTACAGGCGCAATTGTTGAGCGGCCCTTGCCGAACGACGAGTATAGCTCCAGTGGCTACGCTGCTGGCGGTATCTGCAATAACTATGCTTTTTGCTAAAATACCGAGGTTATGAAAGTAGTATTCACCCACAGAACTATCGCTTGGTCGTATTTGGCGACGATCAAGCGGGCTTCGCGTTCTTGACTCAGTCAGCGGCGCAAACCACGGATACACTCGTTTGAAGATGGCCAAAGCACCCATCCGCTCGTCAAGGGTGCACATCTCTAGCGCCTCACTGCATTCTTCACCACGGCGAAGAAAAGATCATCGACACCGAAGGTCGTGGCCGGTTCGACGCCAGAAAGCCAGCCGCCCAGGCTCGCAAGGCGGCTAGCCAGCAAAAGCCAAGAAGGCTGCCGCCAAAAAGCCTGGGTAGCGGATGATGACAGCGGAACGACGCACGAAGGAAAGCGGCGACGCACTAAAATAAAAAGTGCAAAGCTGAAATAGCTCAGGTCGCGACACGGTGTACGCTCGAGCGCCAATAACCGCGTGGTTTTGGGATAACGGACTTCGGGCGAGTGCCAACTAGATCAGATTGGCGCCTCCGCCGAGCTGTTCTGCAAACTCCCCTGTTTCCGAGCCGCCAGCATGTGCTAGACTCCAGCCATGGTTTTTGCACCGATCAGCGGTAGTTAACCCACACCTTCAGAGCTTGCAGGCTTGTCAACTCGTGAGCCCTCAATAAATGAACCGTCCCTATTCAGGTCAGTGGTAGTACGTGACCGTCAGGATGAGACCAGCTTGCACGTAATGCCGCTGGGCCACCATCCACCTGGTTCCAAAACACGACACCTCCTTCAGTCGCCGGTACTCTATCCTAGGGCAAACCGTCCATATGCTTGTTGAGTGCTGTTGTAGGACCTCGCTTCACTAGCACGCGCCACCAACCACCTCCTCACCGCCCTAGTGGCATGCAGAGTCGCCTGGGAAAACCAGGACTAAACCTAACCTCAAACGCCCTCAGCGACTCCGGCCCATAATCATTTGCTAAACTTTGGCTGACTGCTCATTTGGGACCCCTAGATGTAAGTTGCCCAGCAGTGTCAAAACATCTTATCAAAATACTCGGGAGAGCCGGGCTGCATTTCGGACTCGAGTTCCGCCGGAATTTTTCTCACTTTCGCGAGTCCTTGCTGCAACCCATTCCCCCACTTTTACGTTCTGCTTCTGACGTCTGACTTTCTCTTTGCGTTTCCGGGTCTCTTTCTACACGTGCCATCTCCCGGGCCTCTCGACATTACGAACCCGCCGGTTTGTCAAGGTTTACGTGATTCTACGTGGTAATGCATACCTTTTTAACACCTTATCTATCTGCCGCTGCAGCACGCAATGTCTGTTTAATATTCTACACTTTCACTCTAGCTGCCCGTATTCTCGTCAAGCACTCATCACATCGTGGTATTTTACTAAGTGGGCCGCCACCCGCTCCGCAATATGCTATAATAATCCATATGGCAAAGAGGCTCCCTTGACCTCGGGCGTTAAAGCGGAGCGAGCAGCGCTGGGTGATTTTTGGCGCGGCCTCCGATGCGTATGGTTCGCCAGCTTTCACGGTAAAAATAAGCGGTTTTCAGAGCTGGAGACGCTTATTGCCAAGGGTGAGAGAGCGAGCAACGTTGCGAGCAAAATCTACGTGACGCCTGAGTGTAGCGGAATGACGGCGGCGGGTGGCATGAGTTTGGCAGCTGGAAATCGCTGACCGAAGCACGCCTGGGAGAAGTAGAGGAAGAGTGATTTATCCTACGGCGCAGATTAGGTCAGACGGCAGAAAAATATCGTCATCGAGATCCGGGCTGGCGCTGGTGGCGTAGACATCACTGTTGCAGCGGACACAGCGCCGCACTCATGTCTACGCTGGTGCCGAGCCGAGTGGCTGCAAAACTGGAGCTCATCAGCGAGATCACGCTAACGGCTCAGGCGGCTACAAAGGAAGCTATCCATGGTCCGAGGGCGACGCGCGCACGCTAATTTGAAATTTGAAGCGGCGTCCACCGCGTCCAGCGCGTGCGTCACCGAAAAGCCAGGTCGCGTCACACCTCATTTCGTTAGCCGTTAGCGCCACTACCGCCGAGAAGCCGACATTGAAATTAATCCGGCGACCTACGCGTTGACGTCTACCGCTCCAGCGTAATGAATCAAAGCGTCGGCACTACCGACTCCGGCGGTGCGTATCACTCACCTGCCAGCTGCGTATCGTCGGCGAAGCCAGCAAGACGAAAAAGTCACAGATCGCAAAAGCCGTGAAAAAGCCGCCGGGCGTGCTGCGTTCGCGCTTTGCTGCAGATGAGGTCGACGCAGAAAATGCCAGAATTAAGTGGCTGAACGACGCTCCTCAACGTTTGGTACTTGGTGACCGCTCAGAGAAAATCCGCACTTATAACTTCCCGCAGGCCGCAGTACCGACCACCGCATCCACTACAGCCGCAGCGGCAGCCGCGGCGATGAACGAGACTGACGACCCAGTTGAGCCAATTGCGGCGGTATGGGCGAGGAGTTGAAAGGCGCAGAACGCTACCTAAGCATGACCCGCTTACCCATTAGTAATGAGTAGTGGTTGTCATCTGCATTTGCGTAATAGGACAGATTCTTTGCGGTATCTGCATGTCGGCAGAGTACATTATTCCCCTCGGCATCTTCTCTGCATGCAGATATCTTTCAATTGCGCAATAATCTCTTCCCGTACCTGCTGAGAAGCGTAATAAGGTAGTTCAGGAAGACCAGCAGCGGCGCGGGTCTTCACTGTCAGATCCTTTTCACTGGGCGGGCCCTACGCCTCGCATCAGACTCAGGACCACCAAACCCGGGAGGGGCTGAGATGGGGGCCTCAGTAAAGCCTGTATCTACTCACTTCGGTACTTCTCTCTCTCTTCAAGAAAAGCTGATCCGTTGAGGCTCAGGAAAATCATTTGGGTCGTCCAGTAGGATAGAGAGCTGCTGTCATAGCCATTATAGTAGTCAGGATTATAATGTACCACGTGTTCACATCCTTTCATTTAAAAATATAGTTTGTTGCACGAATCGTATTATGTACTCTCTATCTCTTGATTTGTCAATACTTTTTACAACTTTCTAGCTATTTTGCAACCGCACCTTCACTTTACTCATTCCTGGTCCTGTAGTATAATTAACAGCATGAATATAGCAACCTGGCTAAGACGCACGCTAAACGGTTAAAAGCTATCGGTATCGCGTCGGCGCGGTTGGATGCCGACGCTAATCTTGGCTAACACTCTGCGACCGGACGTACCTGCATGCACACCTGGATGAGGAGATTGACCCGCGGCGGGTTGATATCGCAGATGCCACGCGCTGAGCCACCGACTTGATCAGTACCGCTGGCGTATATCTTGGGCTGTGAGGAATTTTACGGACGGAAAGTTTACTGTTTCGCCAGCTGGCCTGGTGCCGCGGCCGGAGACAGAAGGTGATTACCTTGTTTTTGAGCGCTGACGGCCCAGGGTGAGATCCTTGCGCGTGCAATTGACGCTGGTGACGTTGGTACACTGGTTCGGCTGCCTTGGCATTACAGCAGCGCTGGAGCTGGCCGTCCTGCAGGTTGTTTTATCGGATATTGGTCCACGAGCCATAAAAATTGCCGAGAAAAGCTGCGAGCAGATTTGCAGGCTTTACGACGAACTGCGGCAACAGTCGCTCCTTTTCCGGGCAGATTGAGCCGGTGGTTATATCTTTGCTAATCTGCCGTATGTTGATCGGGGACTGGGATGTTTCGCAGAACTGCGTCACGAACCCACCGAAGCGTTATTCGCAGCGGATAATGGACTGAGGTTGATTGAGACTACTGATTGAGCGAAGCGCCGCGCCGCTTGACGGCAGATGGTCTGCTTTTTCTGGAAACCGACCCGCGACAGCGCAGCAATTCTCCATCAAGCAAAGCATCACAGCTTTCACGGTAGAGATGCGCGGCTTTATCATCGTCCGCCTTGTAGGCGCAAGCGTTAACCCGACCTTCCGTTCCTTGCCGTCACGCAGGATAGTCAGTTCTACCGTCTCGCCCGGCAAGAACTCAGAGATGGAGACTGCCGAGGGCCACCCTGCTCGCCGATCGGCTTGTCATTTTACTTTAGTAATGATATCACCGTCCTTGATGCCTGCTTTATCTGCCGGCCCGCCAGCGACGACCGCCGATTTGCGACGCGAGCCGCCGACATATGCACCGCTTTTTGACTGGTAATTTATACTCAGCACGGACTTCGGGGTAATCGCAACATATTGCACGCCGATGTATGATTTCTGGACTTTGCCAGAACCAAGCACACTGCGTACCAACCCCTTGGTGGCGGCAGTCAGGTTACCAAAACCCACTCCTGCGCATCGAGACGATCGCGTGTTGATACCAATAACGGCCCGACATATTGAGGGCGGCCCGCCAGGATGCCGGATTGATCGCAGCATCGGTCTGGAGTAAGATCAGACTCTCAGACTTCGTCGCTATATTCACTAGTAGAGGCCTGAGACTGGTCGGCCTTCCCGAGATAATGCCCGTTGTGACGGTGTTCTGGTAGCGACCCAGTGAATTACCGATAACAATTGCTTTCATGCCCACGCACCGTGGCGAATCACCCAGCGTGGCTGCCGGCGGGTCATTCCCACCATTGATCTGAAACGCCACATCGTTGGTGGATCAGCGCCAACAAACTTGACGTCCGTATACGCGTACCGTCACTACCGCAATCGATTGTTCCAGCATCGCCGACGACATGCTATTTGTCAAAATATGGCCGTCGCTTGCTGATAATAATCCCGTGCCAACACCCTGCTGCACTGTCGCACGCGAAAATATCTGACCATTCTTCGTGGTTACAATTGAAACCACACTTTTCGATACACGCTGCACAACCTCGCTGATATCCGCTTTCATCACGTGACGCGGCGAGGTTGCCATCGAGCGGAGCTGAACAGGTTGTTTGCCAAACTGCATCGTGAGCCACGATCCCAGTATCGCCGAGCCGACCATCAGCAATATGACCGTGATAATACAGGCGCTCATTAGCGCTAGCTTCCTACGACGTGGCGCCGGGTCGAGATTGGAGCTGCTGAGCTGGACGAGTCTCTTGCTCCACTATAATGTCACCAGGTTAAAGAATAGTAATACGGTCAGAGATGAGGCAGAGGCCAGATAGCCGGGCCAGCGATTTCCAACAACGATCGTTTTTATGCTTGTGCCAGGGAGGTATAAAATACGCTCGCCCACGAATGACAGTAGCGTAAAGATAATTGTCGCCTGTGGCAACTGCAGGGCATTCACCCCAAGTGATTAGCATAGCAAACGTCCAATAATGTGCTAATGGCCAATCTCCGCAAATACCAGACCCCCGCCGGGCTGGTACAGTAATCTGCTCCTCACGAAACGTCGATAGAAAATGCCGGGCCGTGCCGCAGCCAATGATCAACGCACAAACCACGACTGCCGCTGCCGGCCCACTCGTGTGATATCGCAAACAGAGCCGTCGTACCGATAAATACCGCGATTACGCATGCGGCGTCATTTGCCAGCGCTTTGACAGCGGCTAGTACGCAAGCCATACCGCATAGAATACCGCCAACGCAATTCGCAGCACTAGCGTCGCCTGCGGTGCATACATCAACGCTACCACACCGGGTCCCACCACCACATCAACCAGACCCCCTGAATGTTTGTTAACCAAAAGCTTGGGGCGCACTGACAACGTCCGCCACGCTCCAGTAGCACAGCACAATCGCCGCCAACGGATAATGAATCTCCTGTGACATCCAGAACAAGACTGCTACCATCCTAAATTTAAGCACCTAATAAGCGATATTACTGATAAGCGACCGTCGCCTAGCTGTCAGAAACTCCATTGCCACTATTATACCCAAATTACGGTCCGATTATCACTACGAAATCAGCTTCAGCCGGCAGGTTGAATGTCGGTTTTACCTTCGGTCAAGGTCACGCCATACAGTTCTTTTGATCTTGTTGGCAGAAGCTTGCCCTTGGACGCCTGATTCCAGCTGGTACACCTTGTACTTTTCAGTAATTTTCTGCGGTGAATTGCCAACGCTGGCGACATTGGTGATGCCGCAGCGAGGGCGATCTGCTTCAGATTTGGCAGCCCCAACAACGCCGCTACGTTCATCGCGAGGACGCGTGCTTTTTCGCCCAGCAACGCATCATCGTATATCTCTACCTTGATGAATGATCGGGTTTGTGGTAGTCAAACTGGCCAGCCGTTGGCACAACCACACTGCACCACCAACCCTACTCGTCCAAGTAGAGACATTTGATTCTTCTCGGCAAAAGCTCAGACGATGGATATCCGTATCTTTGATCTTGGAAGCAACATCCATCACCGTACGGACTACTGGCATCAACGTTGGTGCGTAAGTTCTTACCCTGGCATCCATTAGCGCCGTCACCTTGCCCAGGATCGGTCAGTGTGCCGGTCGAAGCCGCCTTGTTCTTGAGCGCCATCAATACCAATTGCTGGTTTTTCTCGCGATCAAGTTTGACTTATCCAGCCCGCACGAACCACCCCAACGCACCACGCGCTCGCGAAATACAATGCTTTATCACCATCCATCATTTTGGCCCATTCTTGAAATGGATATGAGTCTGTCCGTCGGACGCGCTGTTTTCCGCTGCTCTGCCGACGGTCCCTTTTCCGACACATCCAGTCAACACTCGGGTCAAATACGCCACGCGGATCATCACTCTGGACATTGACCGTCACGCCGCCAGCTGCATTAACCGCATCGCCAGTCGCCGGCATTCACACTGCGCCACATACTGCAGGTCCATGCCAAAAATCATGCCAACAAACTCGACTGGCATCCATCCGCTTCTTTTTCAGCCTGCTCGTCATTACCCCGCAGCACAGTCAAAATATTCGTTAATCTTGCCGGCACTACCAGGTTACACAGTTGACCAAATTGCACATATGGGTCGCGCGAATACTAAACATATAGGGTCGTGCTTCTTCTGGTAATACTAGAGCACCATCGCATCGAGTCAGTCAACGTCGCGGATGATCCGGATCGTCATCCGTCATGACCGAGGATCAGCATCTTGCTGCGCCCATGTGCATCCATTTTCAGCGGCTGATTCTGAAATAGATCGATCAAATTACCGCCGCCAAATACGCGACCAGCATTAACCCACGCCTTGTAGAGCAAAAATCACCCACCAAAATTATTAGCGCCACGATCACCAGGATAATAATCTTTAGCTTGCGACGTTTTTATACGATTTCTTGCGCTTTTCACGGGAGCGTTTCGGGCTTTTGAGCTCGAGATCTTTGAGCGAGTTGCTAATGTCCTCATCAATATCGGCAGTTGATGAAGTCGCGGGGCGCACCCGATCAGCCTGTGACAGTGACTGGCGCGGTGATTGGACCGGCTGCTGCCCAAGTACCTGTGGGGTAGACTGCTCCGCCCGACGAGGATGAGCGGCCACCTGCTCCGGCGATACACCACCCAAACGAGACCGCTGAGCCCTCCGCGGTACAAATCCATCGACCGAATTCTATTTGAAATTTTTCCTGCTCCTGTATATAGCACACTTCTCTATTGATCAAGCTTTTGGTTTTTCACCGCCAAACCATGTATAATAAGGTGGATGGATGCTCACTTTCTCGATCGACACCCGCGCCTGAGGACAGTCTGGGACTGATTATTTTTGTAACCGGGGTAATCATCGGAACAATTTTGATCAATACCTTTGTCGTAGCTTTGGCGTGCAGGGGACCGAGTATGGAAAACACCATGCACGCAATGACCGCTTGATCGTTGATCGACTGTCGGTCACGATTAGACAACTTCAAAATCAACAATATATCCCCAAACGTGTGTGAGATTATCGTCTTTAAAAACCCTAGTACAATCCAACCCTAGGTCACGATGAATATATCGTTAAACGGGGTCATCGCTTTCGCCGGTGAGCGCGTCACCGTCAAAAACAGCGTTGTCACCGTTTATAACACCGAGCATCAAAGCGGCTTTTAACCCCGATACAGCCGTCAGCAAAAAACGAACCAAAGTCACCCACCTCCGGCGATGTCGATACACAAAGTATCTGAGGACAATTTTTGTAATGGGCGATAATCGCGAAGGCAATTTCTCGTGTGACTCGCGCAACTGCATGGGTAACATTCCGCTATGACGACATCGTTGGACCGGTCATCGCCCGCATCTTTCCTTTTACGCCAGTCAGAGGATTTTAATCATCAGTCGATCAAGTCGCGAATCCGCTCAAAAGTCGGCCTGGTCTTTTGAATGGAATGATAATCTGACCGGCACCGCGCTTCTAGTGCGCACCGTGATATTGGCACGGGTTTCTTCGATAGGCGCGCTACCGACGAGGCGTGTGGCGGTTCGACTGACTGGAGCTGACGCCTTGCCCAGAGGCTGCTGTGCTCGCTTCCAAGCGGCGATCATCTGCTCAAGCTTGCGTACCTCCAACGATCAATCGTCTGCTGCAGCAAATCCTCCGCCACGTCATCTGGTAGCCCCACTAACGTTCGATGCCTGCCTTCAGAAATCTTATTTTCAAACAGCGCCGTCCGCACCACGCTTGGTAATTTCAAGAGACGCAGCGTATTACTAATGGCGCTGACCGATTTACCGCCGACGTGCTGGCCAATTTGCCGCTCCAGTGTCATATTGAACTGGTCGCGTGGTTCATATAGGCCGTCGCCGTCTCGAGGTGGATTGAGGTCGCGTCGCTGCAGATTCTCGATCGGCGACACCTCCAATCGATGCTGATCGCTCAGGCTACGAAATAATGCTCGGTATTTCTACTAATCCAGCCAGCTGCGCCGCTCGCCAGCGCCGCTCGCCAGCCACGATCATAAACTGTGCCTCATGTGGCGTCGCGACGATCGGCTGCACCACACCGTGCCGACTAACAGAATCGGCCAGTTCACGCAGCGCTTCCTCGTCAAAAACCGCCGTGGCTGATCTGGATCTGGCGTAATATCTGCGATTGGTAGCTGGCGTAATTGCGACATTGTCGCATCTTGACCAACCGTCGGGTCAAAAGGCTTCATCAAACAAATTTGTCGGTATCAGCGAATCAAATCCCCGCCCAAGTCCACTTCATCCTTCAATCCTCTCGATAATCTCTTTAGTCAGCGCGTGGTAGGCTCGCGAACCCTTTGAGAAACGATCGTACACGCCAACCGGCGCCGTGGCTTGGCGCTTCAGCGAGGCAGATGTTACGCGGGATCGTCGTCTTGAAAAGTGTATCGGCGAAATGCTTTTTAATTTCATCGTATGACCTGGCTCGACAGGTCGTCCGTGAATCAACCATAGTGGTTACTACGCCGAGCAGGCGCAGATGCGGATTGAGCCCCTTACGGACCAGCTTCATCGTCTCCATCAGCTGCCCCAGCCCCTCGAGTGCATAAAACTCTGCCTGCACTGGTAGCAAGACATACTGCGCTGCGATCAGCCCATTCACGGTCAGTAAGCTCAAACTCGGTGGGCTATCAATGATCACATAATCACGCCAGCAAGACTCGCCAGCAGCTTGCCGCAACCACGCGAACCGCCCCTCGGCCTGCAAGCGCAGCTCGACCTCGGTATTTGCGAGATGTGCGTTGCCGGTGCAATCGATAGATTCTTGATATCGTCTGAATAATTATATTGTTCAAGGCTGTCTGCCCAGTCACCACCTCGGTCATCATCGCGCCCAAACCTTGCTTATCAATGCCAGGGCCGCTGGTAGCATTTCCCTGCGGATCAAAGTCAACGATCAGCGATCCGCTTACCTGCTTTTGTAAAAATATGCCACATTAATTGAGTCGTCGTCTTGCCGACACCACCCTTTTGATTTTCGTCACTGCAATAATCTTCGTCATCAATACCTTCTGATTTACCCCATTGTACCATAATTTTCCAATCATAAAAATACCGCCCTCATCACGGGGCGGTACGATTATTCACCTAATTATTTGATCGGTTATCTCAATCTTGGTATACTTCTGGCGGTACCAGTTTCTTTGTGCACACGTTTCTTGCTCTTGTAGCGGATGACGCGAATTTTTATCACCCTTGACTTCTGCTTCAACAACCTTTGCCTTTACCACCACCTGACGGTTGGCGTGCCAACCTTTGTTTTATCACCATCAATCACTAAAGGAGTGCGTCGAGTGAGTTCTTTTGTGCCTTCAGGAGGAGATCCACCAGGGGACTCTTTTTCGCTGACAATGTACTGCTTGCCAGAGATTTTTGTACATTGCTTTCATTTCGTTCCTTAACAATTGGTTTTCAATCTGTTCTATTGTACCAGAGGGCATGACGTGATAAATCAATACATTTTCGCATCTGTGCACTATCTGCTACTGCGGGATATGCCCTACGGGCGTCGCAATCGATAAATACCGATCCAGCCAGCAGCCACCGCGAGGGCAATGATATAGCGATGCTTACATAGCTGGTATCGCCAGTGTTGGCGATGCCAGCATTCTTTCCAGATTTTCTGAGCCTGGGTTTGAGTTTTGCCTGGCTGCGGAGCCGGTGATGCTGGCGGTGCAATCGCCGGCGTCCCCGTAAAGTAACTGAGCTGTTGCCGGCCGCCTCGGTAGAGGTCACCTTGATTTGTATGCGTACCATGTACTAGACTGCAGCGATAACATTAACTGGCAATGTCCGGGTTCCGCCTGCTACAGTTGCTGGATGATTCACCGTTAATAAGTCACTGTCACCGTGGCAGGAAGGATCATTTGACCGCTGCCGCCGGCAGGTGAAGCGGTTGTGGCTTGCTGTTGTAACAAAGCGTACCAGCCGGAGCGGTCGTCTACTGCGTTAGCGTCAGCGAGTCGATGATTAGCTGATATACTGCAACTGCTGTCTCCTGGTGCGCGCTACTGTTACGGTTACCGTCGTTCAATGCATTCGGTAGAGGTCACCTCGACCGGTGCACTGCTGCTGTACGTTGATCGACGCACCCCTCCAACGCATCAACGATAAGGTGTAACCTTATCGGTGCGCAGATGCGCACCGCAGCGTCACGGTTGGTGTTGTATCACTGAGTGATATTATCTGAATCGCTAGCGCCGGTAGTCTGGCGGTAGCTGCAGTGGCTACCTTCGCTGGCGGCGCAACAGCAGTCGTCGACATTTATGGAGCTTTGTTATTGTTGTACTGGTTGTATGCACGGCTGGGTCAGAGGCGGTGATCGTTATATCGATCGTGAGTCAGGGTCTGATCGCTAACTCGCGGCACCCGGAACAGCTACCGCAAATGCGCCAGTTGTGTCAGCGGTTTCCTCTGTATGTTTGCACGTTAACGGTCACGCTGCTGTCGCCGGGACGGGTGCCGGTAGCCAGACCGCGAATGGTCTGCGGTGCTGGTCGATTCAGCGGCGTTAATGGTATTATCAGCAGTTACCGATCAATCATTGCTGTGGGGCAATTGGAACAGCCGTATCTACTGTCACCGTTGGCGTTGGCGAGCTCTGCGAAACATTTCCAGCTGCATCAGCCTCAGTAAACGTTATTGCATGATTGCCATCAGAAAGTGGTGTTGTTGGAACTACATCAACAGGTTGGGGCCAGCGCAATTTACCGTCCCATTCACCAACCCCATCTGCGTACGGTGTCAAGGTGCTTCCTGCCTCAGTACACATCAATGTAAAGCTGGCTTATCTTTGTTGCTTGTAATATTATCCGGTCACTATCACCCGTATCCGAAGCGCGAACCTTATCTGGAGCGGCAGCTGGTGTTACCGGCGGCTGTGAATCACGCCACTGAGCGTACGGTGTCCCACGTCACCCGTTAGCTGAATAATGGCACGCCAGCAGCATAGGGTATTACCCGTACCGTTTGCCTCAGTATTCCAGCCGGTAAACGCATGGCCTGCTTTGGTAAAGCTATTTGCCGCTGCCTGGACGGTACTATTGTAATTACCGGGTGACTGCGCCACTCATTGTGCCTGCCGGTATTGGCATCATAATGAACCTTGTACTGATTTACCGTCCACTTGGCATACGGTGTTGTATTGGTATCTGGCATTGTATCGGTGCCAAAAGTTCCCATGGTTAGTAAAGTCCAGCATCTTTATACCAACCCAACAAGGAAGTGTGCCCGGTTTTTAGTCGGTGGAAGTCCGGCTCAGTTGCTTTGGCATATTGCTCTACTGTTTGTGATGGTACAGGTGAGCCATCTTTCGAATCAAACGTAAGCGTATCAATTATTCTTTGCGCCACTGGGCGTATAGCGTTATCACCAGTTGGAATTGGAAATTATCACCTGCAGCGTATGTTGTACCGCCACCGTTAGCGTGTATTCCAACCGGTGAAGGTGTGGCCCGTTTTGTGAAGTTACTGTTTGCTAACTGTACCGTAGCGTCATAATTACCAACGGTATCTGGTGTTACTACCGGTATTTGCATCGCATAGTGCACCTTATGTTGATTCACGCCACTTAGCATGAAGTGTTGTATCGGCTGCTGGCATCGTGTCGGTTGTAAAATCCAAGGTTGTGTAAATCAGCGTCCCTTATGCCAACCGGCAAACGTGTGGCCCCACTTTAGTTGGCACTGCGGTGCCGTTGCCTTCGCACCAAATGCCACTGTTTGATCCGGTACGCTTTAGAGCCACCCTTGGCGTCAAAATGCAGTGTATAGTTATTGACCTGCCACTGTGCATACAGTGTTGTGTCATGATTACCGTCACGCACCTGCAGTGTATGCGGTACCGCCACGTTGTATTGTATTCCAGCCGGTGAAAGTGTGACCGGTTTGCCAAGTTGCGGTATTCGCTGCCGCGGATGTAACACCAGGTGACCTCTCTCCTGTTGAAGCTGGCACCGTACCATCAGCGCCATTGCATTGTACGAAAGTTCTAATAGATTATTCAGGTAATTGTTAAATGCTTGTCAAATGTCTGTCCAGCCTTATTGGTTGCCCGTACACAAATTGACAATGTGGTGTTCTGTTCATAGTCTGAGACTGTATAACTTGATCGTGATGATCCGTCAATCGTTACAGATTATTCTGCGCCAGCACAACCAGGTGTATGGGTAAAATCACTCTGTGGCGAGCCGACAGCATCAGTACCATAATTGACCAGCACAGTTCGCGGGACTATTCTCATCAACATTCGCTGCGCAGTGTAATCCACCGCAGTTGCGGCACGGCGTACAGTCGCGCCAGCGTCGGCAATGATCCACATTCCAGAAGTTGTCAGGTATTGCGCTGCGTATCTGCCAAGCAGAACTTACTGTGCCACCACCAAGTTTAACGTTATTATTTACTGTCTGCCTTGCCATACTGTAGCATTGAATCATAATTTGGGTCGATATTTTATACCATTTAACAATCCGTCTGCATTTGTTGGCTGGCGAACATCCCAATGAGCTGGCGATTGGTCAAATTCTCCAGAACCAGCTAACGCCGGAGGGCATTCTCAAGTCGTGCAGTATTCACTCGCAATTGGCTGATTAAACTTTTTTAGCATATGCCAATACCTGCTACCATTATGAGTCACCTTACTGACATCCCATTTTAGATTGGCTGATTAAATTCCTGTAAGCACTAGTGAACGCATATCCATATCGGTCACTTTAGAAGTATTCCAACTCAAATATCTTGATTAAATGATGGGCTCCAGAGAGGAATGTGCTATTTAAACTCTGGACGTTGGCGGTATCCATTGTAGTCCCAACAACGCTTGCAAGTTCTTGGCATTCCGGAACATGTGGCCAGACTCACCACTTTGCCCATCCGCGGCTTATCAGTTGCTTTCACGTCAAGGGTTTCAGCACCATCAAAGGCATACTCATATTCAACCATTCGTTCGTGCCCCATTGGTCAATTGAAACAACGCGCAACTTATACCAGTAAGTTACGAAGATAGCCGCAGGCACTAATACAGATCTGATATTCACCCAGCTGTCGCATAATTACGGTGGCGTTGCCGGTTTGACCGGTAAGCGTCACTGCCGTTACCACATGAGACATTGTAATTGTAGCCGCTGCCAAATGTCGGTATCGTAAATGTTGCCAGCACCCTTGCGTATCGTGGTCGTACAAAGTCTGTCGCGTTAATAGCATCAGCTTTCCGCTAATGACCAGCGAGATAATGCACCCTTATTTTCTAACAACAACTACAACACCACTGTTTGTCAGCAATAATCCTTTGCCTTTTGTGTTATTTTCATACTTGTGCCCCCTGTTTCACTATATAATTAATAGTATTGTTACAATAATATTGACCCAATTATACTCAAGCGCGGCGCTTTGCAGCGTTTTTATCTAACGGGCATGATCACCAGCCGACCACACACGACATTGTTGCATGCAGCCAGCCTCGACGTTACGCCATCCAAATGCGCCACTACCGCTGGTACGACAGCAGCAACGCATCCGACGCGCAATTGCTGATCTATCAGTCAACTCGTATTCGCCGCAGGGCGATATTACCTTTTATCAACGCAAGACTGAATAACTTGTTTGGTGAGGACGTATTTACCGATGTTGGCAAAGTGACTTGGCGCCTCCTCCGGCTTTGGCTTTTCAACAATCTCAACAAAATTGCCGTCTTTGTCTGCTGTTCAATCGCCCCCGTACCGACTAATGTCATCACCGGCACTTCCTGGGCCAGCAGGCTACATTGACCGTCTGGCGTCGCCGCTAAGTCGCTATTTCACTGGAGCCATCAGCATTATACATAAAGTCATCACCCATCAGCACACTGCCGACTCGCCATCCTGGGGAATGGTGCCACCAAACTACCGGCACTGCTAGACCGCATACTTGCCGTAACGTCTGGTAAAGCTTCGCATCAATCAGCGCCACTAGAGCCAATTTGTCATCCTTACGCTTGCTCCGTAAATAATCGTTGGGCAAAATATTGCTCCGATAACGCTCTCCAGCTGTGAACTCTGTCGCCAACCACAAAATCAGCTCGCACTTTTAGCCGCCAAACAGTCCTGCACATAATCAACGTGGTGGGCGATTGCCAATCGGCAGCATTTTCAATTGATTTGAGCGTTGGCGCTCGTATACCCCAACCAGCGACCGGAATAATAGCTTTGGTAATCATATCTCCTCCTTATCTTGAGTTCTTTATGTGATTTCTGCAAAATATCCATCATTTCGACGTAGCGCATCTCACCGGTAGAAATCTTAGCATAGAATGAACAATATTATCTACCACTTCAATATTTACCTTGATGTTCTGATCATACAGCCAGGCCATGAAGCTTGGGTTGGGCGTTCAAAACTCGTTACTTGGTTTTCGTCGGTGGCATAGACTTGTTGCTTGTTGATCTTCCTCCAATTCCACCTTTATAACCCGATGGCGCCCTGAATCGCTTCCAGGAAGCGCAGATCACGACGCTCAGCAAAAATCCGCCTTTGCGATTTTGGCAAATTAACCTGTCAATGATGTGCGTAGCTGCCGAATCGTTGCTGGGCTTCAGCCACGCTGGTGTATAGCTGCACTAGCAAATTCTCGAACCCGATAACGTGGTTATTGATATCAGCACCCTCAAACACGCTTAAACAACTCACCACCGGTTGCTTATTAACAGTCCTTTGGTCGATTCGCTTCGCATATTATATTGTGCTTGCAAACTGCCGCTAGAAGCGACAAGCTAAGGCGGGAATCTTCTGTTGTGATCAATGCCCTCTACTTAATAACCATCACAGATTGCCACAAAAGTTCCACTGCTCACAAAATCATCAAAATCACTGGGGTACTTTGCCGCTGGCAGCATCAACCAACTCATCACTTGCCGAGGCAACAAAACTCACACTTACGCGGTCATTCCGATCATCCGCGTCGTCATGTGCACGCGTAATAACAGCATCGCTGATTGACATTCTTCATGCGGTTGACTCGACCATCTGTTTGTAGAGCATACAGCATTAATTAATCATATCGTGCATAATGTGGTGTTACATACTGCTGGTGACGGCAGATCATCCCGTTTCCCAGTCGCCTGGAACCGATTGAACACTGATGAGGTGGTTGATATCCCTGTTCCATTCCATTTCATCTTCGAGCAGCAGATGCTTGCTGAATGACCTGTTTTGCAACCTCACTGCCTTTGCGGAAACGGCTGATCTTATCTGTAAATGCCCGATAGGCGCGCCGACTAATGCCGGAAATATTTCCACAAAAACAAATGTCACAGGACCAATAAACAAATAAATTCAAGCTCACGAGTAGACCGGCTAGAGATCAGGCTGCTATTGCAGCGGAAAAGCCGATTGCGATGAAATCACCCCACCAGGCCAGCTACTGACATAGCGACCGCCATTGGTATCGCAAAGATGATAAACCTGCTGACGATCACGCCACCAGCGCATTGCAAAAATTAATATTGACGAGCAGCAAATTGCCGCGGTTGTTGTACGCGTTATGCCGCTATCATATTTTGCTGATCTGCGGCCATGGACCTGCCTTGACCAGGCTCGCAGCCAAATCCTCAGCTGTGGTGATTATCTCACCAGCGTGGGTAATTACAAGCTCAGCCCCCTCAACCCGCTGTCGACCAGTTGTCATCTACCTCGCCAAGGTCGCCAGTGTCTCAGCAGTAATCACTTCAACATGTTCATCAGCCAGCGGCAAGCTGCTGGTCATTTGTCGCTAGTCGCAGGATGATCCGATCGTCCACTTGCAACCCACGCTGCCCGCGCACTTTGGACGTGACGGATGACTTACGCATCAAACCTTCTACGGTTTGGTGTTAATTTGCTTGTAATTTCAGTCAATTCTCTGGCTTAATCACCCTCAGTCACCTCATAGTCCGCCAGATTGCTCGTCTAGATTCTCAATCCAGTGAATTTCCTTAACGTTGAGCTCCTCAGCCATGATCTGTCGTAGTACTCAGCCAGCTCTGCCACACCTCTGCCGCACGTTGCGGCGGCTGGCGAACCATGATCGATGCTTGATGCTCGTCCTGCTTCATCCGCAAACTAAGGCCGTTGTTGATCAATTCGCGCGTCCGGACATAGCGAGCACCTGCTCATTCACCGCACCCGCTGGCGCTTCGTCTTTGAGGGTGGATCGATTCATCATCACCGGTTAGATTGTAATTAACTCCTCGGCCAAAACGGCGTAAGCGGAGCCAGATGGCAAGCTCGGCGCAGCTGTAGTGCAGCGTGCGGTAGGCGTCATTTTGTCTTCATCTTCCGACTTCGGAAGCGGCGACGGCGGACGGACGCGTCATCCGGGAACGCGGGTAGGCTGGTGCATCAGGATATTGTAGGTATCCGTAGCGACGCTCAACCTCAGCCACCAACTCGTGCAAGCGGCTGGCGGTGAATATCGAGGGGTTGGTCAGCTTGGTGATATCAGCACTGATCTGGAACGAGTTCTCGGTTCAGTGCAAGATAAGTTTCGATATGGAGTGAGCCGTGGTGATACGGTGAACGGGGAAACACCTATCCGAAGACGCCGTATCGTACGGAAATGTGAACTCGTCAACCTCCGCACTCGCGGGTGAAAATCATACATATTCAGATCATCGCCAGCTTCGAGCCATCACCCCGTGCTTATCGTGCAGCGCGGTCACTCGCCGTTCGGCGGCGACTGCTGCGGCAAAGCGTAAACTATATCGGCGCTGAACTTATCCATCAGCTCGTTCGGGTCGGTGTGAAGTTGCGGGGTTTGCTCTCTTGCGGCCGTCGTGCCACCACACAGTGATGACATTACTATAGGCGTTTTTGTGCTGCGCACCGGCCTCGCCAAAACGTTTCGCCAAGGCAGCGTTGACAGCGTGCACGTGGTAGAACCACGCCGCACCTGGCCGATGTACTCAACGATGGAAGTCCGCCGGGTGATCTGTTCCGACGGCGGTTTCAAACGGATAATGCAGCTGGGCGGGCGTGCTGCCGCTCTCGAGTGGCGATTCAGCTGCCTCGATGCGGGTAAACGTTTCGCCGTCAATGGGGTGATGTCATCCACCCACGGGCGGTGAAGTGATCATCAGCTCCACGCCGCTCAGCTCCTTCAGCTCGCGTACGAGCCAACCACCTTGACAGTGCCGCGGTCGCCCTTCCACACCGGCATGGCGGTGGCCAAAAGCAGTCGCTCAGGTTCCAGTCGGGCGCTTGTTCGATATTTTTGGCAAAGCGACCGTGCTTGAGGTGGTGCGGGAACCAATTGATGTCTCATTTTGCTCGCGCGGTGGACGGCATTCAGCTAAGGGATGGCCCACGATACGCGATGCGCTGCGCGCGGGTTAACTGGTATTTAATGACGAATAACAATCCTTACCGCCCTTTTCTTTCAGGTCTTTGGCGATAAATTTGTTGTCCTCCACACCTCCAGGCCTGTGAATTTGCTATCGGTGTAGTAGCCGGGTATCGTCAATCACATGGAAGGCTGTAATGCCGTGGCGCCAGCCCAGCTCAAAGTCGTCCTCACCATAGGCCGGCGCAATGTGCACGTGCGTACCCGACTCGTGCGACACGAAATCCGCCGCGTAAATGAGTGGATTTTGTCGTTGGCTGGCCAGGTCGAGCCGGTATCAAGCGGCTGGTATGGCTGCCGACAATTCGCTGCGATTTCCGTAATACTTTACCAATCAAGTGGCTGGTGCTTCGTCACCGGTGCGCCCCCAGGGCTTCTTCGGCGATGATCAGCTGCCATCTGGCACCTCGCAATTTCATATCTGGGTTAACCGCCAGCATCGGGTGTGGCGTCATGGCGTGGTCGTCCAGGCGAGATTGATAATCGCTATACCAACCCGAAACTTCACATACACACTCAGGTCCGGTCACCATTTCACTTCGGCGCACTGACAGGGTAGCGAACTTAGTATCGTACATCAGTACGCACCGCCTTATTAGATTTTATCAGCCTCATACAGCTGCCAAAGGCACCAGACGCTCTCCAATCCTTGTCCATGGTGCGGTAGGCACCCTTTGAAATCAACCAGCAGCCAATCCGGTCGATCACACCCTGCCATCTCGCTATTCGCCACCATACTCTCGCGCTGACGGTTGGCAACGGATCACCGTCTTTATCAAGCGCTGGTTGATCACCTCGTCACAATCACCGCCGATCACAATATTCATCTGCTTTTTCGACGAAATTCTCTGCTGGCAAGCCATGACAGTCCAATAGCGGCGCTCCACGCTTACCTTTCGTTGTCGTGGCGCGGCACCATATCTTTACCCGATTGAGCTCAACGGCGTACCGTGGTGCAGCACGCCAATTAAACGGCGGCCCGTCATAAAAAGGCGTAGGCATTATCTGCTGGCCGCTGTGCCACTGACTTTTCAAACGTCTGATCATCCTTCCAACCGCACCCAATCTTTTCGTATTCTGCCGCTCTAAGCGGCGATGTTCCATGTTGAATTTCCTGGTTCTCGCCAGTTTGTATTCATTCCATGCTTTTCACTATTCAGCTCAGTTTAATTTCACCGTATTTTGCCCAGCTCATTGCAAGCTATCGGTTCTCACCCAGCCCCACAGAGCATCTTTTGGCGAATCCTCAACAATAATCTCTTCGTCCCAGTATTTCAATGGTTCGCTCATTATACTTCCTCCCATATTCCCATATATCATCTCTAAAAATCAGCATTATATATAGGCGATATTGGTGACGGATGAAAGATCGGTATAATTCGCGTGGATGACTCTTCCTGGCATCAGTTGGTCTCTGGAAGCGGCTGATCAATCCCAGCATCTGCGTTGGGATGCAAGCTCCATCATTGCTTTAGTTTTCAGACGTGGGATCTGAATTTGCCGCTCAAGGGTCCCGTTGAGTAGCTAGGCCTTGCTGAGTAACACGACGATCTGATGGAAAGCTTGTTGCCTCTAAAGGTCACCGACGGGGTTCCTTATCAAGGATGGCGAGTAGCTTTGCATTATCACACCACTAGGTAAACAACCCGTCTATGTTGTGCCATGCAACACCGCCTTCACCCAGCCAGTTCGCGCTGGCGCTTCACCGACAATAACAATATCGTTGTATCCCCAAACCAAATCTGTCTGCTTCTGCAGACAGTCCTCGCCCATACACCCATAATCCGCCTTCCTCATATTTTATCTAATTCCTGTTAGAAATTGTGCTGTCGCGCGATAGCCCATCGCTGTTATTCAGTACAGTTACTCCTTAATATATTCCTTGGTGTCGTATACCACATCATCCAGCGCCGCACCCGTCCTTATGTCTGTCACACCTTTGGTACCTTTCTGATTTGTATAGGCGTTGTGGAATAAGCCGCCACGGGATCAGCTTGCGAATGGCATCACGCCAAGTTCTAGTTCATCCCATCGAGCGAGCGCAATAATCGTTCACGACCAGTCGCATCATCTTTTGGCTTGAAATCGCCGGTCGAATTCCGGCCGTGTCGTCATTGCCGCACCGGCTTGGCGATACCACTCGTCACGCCAGCCTCATCCAGCCCATGCTCCTCCGCACGCAAATAATGACAAATGGAATTCATCATCTTTCCTTGATAGCCCCGCCACCTGACGCGGAAAGTCTATCGCACAGACCAAATGTTGATCTGTATCTGCAGCAGTATAATCATGTGTGTCCGATCAATATTAAAATTGCTCACTCGATTGGTGCGCGCGTAGATTCATATTGAATGGCTCCGCGATTAGTTAATGCTGGCACGAAGTTTCTCCAAATAAATCCTCTTCTGACTTCGAGAATCCGCTGGAGGTGTTTCAAACGGACGGTACCATCGATTCAAAAGAAGTGATTCTTCGCGGAGCTTTGCCGAGTTGACGGTATCCACGTACTCTTTTAGCACTCAATTGTCGCTTTGTCGCAGCGAGCGGCGGGAGTCTAATCTCGGCTCAATAAACAGCCGATTTCTTCCGCAGGCTTCGCGGTTGATAACCGCTCACTTCGCGCTAAGCTCGCCAGGGGAATGGCCCTGCCGGGTACGCAAAAACGCCCTACTCTCATTGTGGCGCGTTTTCACGAAAATCAAGTTATTTAATTTCAGACCGCCCAAGATGCATTCACCTTTAGGTAAATCGTCTTTTAGCAGAAGACTTCGGTGCAGTTTTATCCTCCTGCCACCCAAAATGCCACGAACCTCATTTTGGATAATTACGTCGCTTCGGCAGGCTGGCACTAATACCGCCGCAAGGCAAGGGCGATCAGTGCCGCGCAATCCTTAATCTTCGCCTGACGTAGATCCAATTCTGCACCGCCAAATATTTGCCGTTAGCGAGCCGCCAGTATAGTCACCTTTCACCCGTGATTCTTCACCATAAAAATTGCAACTTTTTCACTATCACCACTATCATTTGCCGCTTTTTAGATCGTCGGCGACCTGGGCCAATACCAAAACACAACCACCAGGCTGGCGAGGATAATACCGGCCAAAATAAACTTCCACACACACTAATAATGATGATGTTATGGGCATTCAGCCCAATCGCCGCAGCGACAGCCACCAGCAGCAGTCCCCATACCCAACCTGTCGGTCTACGAGGCGGCTAAGCACCGACAAGCCGGCTATGAGGAATATGCCAGCCCAAAGGTGCCCCCAAAACAGAGGCCAGTTATCAAGGTAATGACTCCGGAGTTCATGGCAAATCCCGCCGAGCGACACAATGGTAACACCCGCCTTGCGCTCTAATGAAAATTTTCTTCATATGCCCAGTATACGGATACTATACCATTATTAATACGGCCAATTTTTTAATTTATGCGAATAGCTCGCCTTAAATATTGCTAGAATAACAACAACCTCCTGGCAACTACCAGCGCTAATAAGAATATCAAATCCTCGATCGACAAATTTCCTCCTTCGTTTACTACCAATCGCGCCGGTCACACAGTATATCTCGTCAGTCCATAACAAACCAGCAGCATACCGCGTCTGGCGTCAAACACCACAGTTTGCCAATCTCGACATAACTCGCCGCATAGAACATCAGCCAGCAAACAGCAGTAACCCGCCACCGCGTAGCTATTGCGCCCACATAAACCATTTCGGAAACTTCGCACCTGTCAGCAATACCGCCCGATAGTCACCATCACCGGCGGTGTCATCATACCGATAAAATATTCAGGCCGAGCAACGCCTTTATTGATGATTTTGCCACTAGAACGGCTTATCGCGGCATTTAAATCACAGCTCGGTGTAGCATGTGAATTTTTAGCAAGCGTCAGCGCTAATTGATAGTACAAATGACGCCAGTAAACCCACACCGCTACCAATCCCAGCGCTAGTGCTGCAAGCCGCTGGCGTCTTAAACGCTTTGTTTGCGCACACCACTTGCCTTTATCAAACATAAAACTCACCTCGCTAATCTCGTCGGTAATGGCAATCCGCGCCACATATTTTGCATCCTGGCTGTGATTGCTTGGGGGCAATAATGTTGGGCCTGTAACTTAATGTCGTATGTCCGGCAAAAATCGCTGCCCTCGGCCGAATCCGGATCAAGCTCCTCAATCACCTGCCTGTCTGTCGACTAAAATCATGGAAAACTATTGATAACCTGGCGCATAATCACTCTCACCCGATATACCACAACGACTCGCAATATTCTCGACCTTTCTGGCGGCGCTGCTCTAAAGTATCTCAACGAAATCATCGAGCGTCTCAAATTTCTGAAACACTGGCCGGCGCACGCCGCCCGCCGTTACATTTCGCTAATTCATCGAGCACAAAACTCGCCGATTTGTCGCGACGGCATCTGATACACCAGCACTATCTCGTTATCCTCAACAGCCGTAATGATTGACTCGACTTTCCTCGTCGGACTTGAGGAATTTACCGACCGACCGGCTGCGTGCGCGAGGCAGCACGATCAAATGATTCTAAGCTACCGTTATTGCCAGTCACGATTAGGTTTGGTTTTCGGCTCGCTCGCGGGTGGTAAGCGCCGTCCATCGGGTCTCGCGGCGGCGGCGGTGCCATCAGAAACTCTCGCGCGACTCAATTGCGCGGCTGTCACCAATGTTGAATCGCTGTTCCTCCTTATTCTTTTGCGACGGCGAAGGAATGCTGGCGTGTCATCCTCATCCGCTTCATCCTCCATTGGCTGATCCCGAATATTATTTTCCTGCTCAGCCACAAATCCGTCGCTCCGCTCTGCTCGCTAAGCTCCAGATCAATTCTCTCAACCACCTCGTCAACGCTCATCAGCCTCTGATTCGCGGGCATCTGCCCGTTAAACTCACCTCGCAGTCATGATGCGTTTCGCTATCGAACCCAGTGGCGATGTCGTGATGATCCTCGTCTGACTCTGGCGAGCGTTGCACAAAGATAATATTAGCATCGGGACTGACCGCGCTGGTAATTACCTCGGCTGCCTCCTGGATCTCTGCCATGCTCATATCCTTAGCCGCCAGTCGTTAAACAGCGCCCTTCGCGCCATCAATCGACACTTCGTCGGTGGACTCTCAATTGTTGCTGAGCAGCCTGCACCGCACGATTCTCGCCATCAGCCCGACCGATCCCCATCAGCGCTGAACCGGCCCGACTCATCACTGCCTTAACGTCAGCAAAGTCGAGATAATCAAACCATGTTGATAATCAGCTCAGAAATACCCTGCACACCCTGGCGCAGCACATCATCCAGCAATCTTGAATGTCTCGAGCAGCGGCGTCGCGGGTAAATCGTCTGCAACGGCGATCATTCGGGATGGTAATCAGGTGTCGACTTGTTGAGCGATGATCTTTGATCCTGTCACTCGACGTTTCTCGCCTTCAAACTAAACAGCCGTAATATACACCAACCGAAAGTATCCATCTCGCGAGCGATCTCCGCCACGATATGCCCAGCGCCGATCGGTACCTTACCAGCGCAATTGTCACGAACACCATGTCCGCACCCTCGAGCGCCTGGCGAATTTCCTCGCGACTCATTAGCTGCCGCCTCACCAACCATCGGATCGGCACCGGCACCCAACCCATTGGTCATTAGTGCCGAGGTGAATCTTGACATCTGCCTTAGAATTATGCAGCGCCTGAGCATCAGTATTCGTAGCGCGATAAAACTTTGCACGCGGCGGCCCCCATCTTTCATCGATTGATGGCCGAACCGCCAGCTCCACCGACACCAACAACTTTGATACTGGCAAACGTTTTGAACTTCGCGGGTGTAATCTGCGGCATTTCCTCTCCTATCTTTCTCTTATCAAGTATACCATCTTGTCTGCAAGCTCCTACTTGAACCTCGCTAGCAATCATTAATCATTCACCAAAGCTTTCTCGGTCACTGAACTTTTGCTTGCTGTGTGCATGTCGGTTCGCTCAGCCCTACCCCATCAATGAGCATCAGGCCAATCGCCGCCGCCGCGGGTCTGGGCCGTTCGCCTCGTCGCTCACGCCCGCGTACCCTGCCGGCACGCCTAGTTTAGCTGCCACACCGAGGCTATTTTGGCAGATCGACCGCGCCGCCTTAGCGCCGCCAGCCAATACACCGCTCGGCAGTCGCCCAATGCCACCAACCCGCAGGCTCTTTGGCGACTAAGCTCGAAAAGGAAATCTCTTCGTAGCGCGCTCGACAGTTTCATCAATTTCTTTGTCCGGGTGTACTGTTTGTTGTGCTTGGTGTCAACGACCGACCCCTTGCCACCGCAGCCGCGCGTGCGTAATTTGACCGCCTCGGCGATCTCTGGGTCGGTCATAAGCCCAGTGCCGCGTCGTTGTCGTCGCCGCCGGGGATCACCGCCACGATGCTGTAAATCACCCTCTTCAAACACTGCCACACCAGTGGTGCTGCCGCCAATGTCGATAACCGCCACACCATTTCTCGATCTGCGATTCACTGAGCACCGCTCGCGCTGCCGCTAGTACACTTGGTGTTGAAGCTTGAAGCGGTAACATTGGCCATCTCGGCCGACCGGCGTAAATTCGCCACAGCGGTGTATGCTTAGAAACCCACATTTTATGCGGCTCGGGCGCGTGCCACTCATCCCCACGGATCCTTGATATTATCCTGTCCATCCAGCCGATAAGCATGCGCAATCTCCAAAATCTCATTCGCCGGCACCTTCGGTCGTCGCCACTTCCTCGATCCGCAGCACGACCCTCGTCTGTAGCCATATAGCTCGCCGGCAGTCAATGCCATCAGCCTTGGTGCTCAGAATGTGCGACCCGGTAACGCTTAATGCCGCCGCAGTAATATGATGACCACTCATCCGTTCGGCTGCCTCCAGGCGCCTTGTCAATTGCGCCGCTGGCCCGTCAGGTTCGACACCGCACCTTTGCACTCGCTATTCTCACTGACGCGCCAACGCCGACAATGTTCGGTAGCCCCGACTCCCCGATATGCCCAACACCACGCAGCGCGGTCTTCGTACCGACATCAATTCCTACACCACATATCAGTTGTTCTTGCATATGTAGTATACCAGATAGCCTAGGTGTCGTCAAAATCGCTTCCAGTTTCCGGTAGTAACACAGTGTGTTCAAAGTGCGCGCAGACTACACCGTCCTTCGCGCCGTCAGTATGCATCATCCTCGGTAACAATCTTCTCGCTACCGAGGCTGTATCCGCTCAATGGCAATCATGTCGCCCGCATGCAATACTGGACCGGTACCACGGCAACCATGGTTGGAATCTCTGGACTCATGTGCGTTTCCAGTCCCGCATGACCAACCAGCTCGCGAATGATGCCCAATTTGGCTTTCTTCAACACCGCTTCCACGCCCGCTGAGATATCACTAACACGTGTTTCCTCACCGAAATCCCCTTATCAATTCCTGCATATAGACTCTGTTCCGTCGCGTGCAGCGGTACTTCTTAACCGCGCGGCTCTTCGTCAATCCACCATAGTAAACGCGCTATCGGTTTCATACGGTAGCCGATCACCAGATCAAAACTCACCACGTGTCGCCCGGCCTCGAACACATAGTCTGTCGGAAATGAGTGCGTTGCTCTGTTGAAACGCGAAAATCACCCTGGAAATTTCACTTCATCTGTCAATATGTTGCCTCCGCGCCAAAATCCTTATTGATTCGTCCAGCTGAAGTCATTGACGTCTAGCTCGCTCATGCCAGCCGTTACGGTCGGCGCAACTCGTCGCCGTCGTTGTAACATCCGTCCGCAATCATACATATCCTGCATCTGCTGTGGGTTTTCACCAGTAATTAGCGCTGGCATGCGTATATCACCTCTTCACTAAATCGGTCATGCACTTCGCCAGCCGTCCCGACGCCATCAGATGGACAATCACCTCGTCAGCCTCAGCAAAAATCCCAACACCGGATACATTTTGCCGATAAATTGTCATCCGCCGAGCGATCGCCTCTGGCGTATCCTCCAGTCGACCACGTTTTCAGGTCGCCGCATGATCTCACCTCCGGCACTTCCAGTGAAATCACCGTATCAATCTTCTCACTCATCGTGCCATGTACTCATCCAGCCACGCTGCCTGCTCCTTTGTCCGCGGAAAGCCATCCACAATGATATTTGGATATTTTTTATCGCGCGCGGCATCCTGCTGCAACGCCGACACCTGGTAAATCAATTCATCGCTCACCAATTCGCCCGGGCAAAATATCAATCACTGCCGGATCATTACTCCGGCACAGCATCTCGCCAGTCGACTACTTCCAGCTGGCGTGCGCCAGCATCTGCCCTGCATACTCTTGCGGCCCCCGGCGGCAAATGTCTGGATCATCCCTCGCTCCTTATATAAGCCCATTGTTGTGTTATTTGCTAGCATTTCTTTGGCAATTTTCACCAGTCGAACATCAGCCACAATGCCAGCCTTAGCCTTCACCGCACCGATCACGGCCATTTGCTGCATCGTCGCACCCAAATCAGCAACCGCTGCCTCGACCATTACGAATCTCATCTTCACTCAGCTGTTGGGCAAAACTCACCTGTAAAATTGCCTCTTTCTCCTGGTTCCAGCCAATTTCCACTTGTTTACTCGTATAACTCAGCACTTTCTTTGCGTTTTTGACTTTGCTTGGGCAATAACTTTCTCGACTTCTATCACTCAAACCCTCGCACTAACGCCACTTCCTCATTAAGGATCGCCGCCTTTAAATTGCAGGACATCACCCGAAAACGATGCCGCCCCTGAAGAGCGGCTTTCATTTCATCAACAATACGCGCGCGAACGACATTAACGCGTCGCCCCATACGCATCACCAGCTGTTTCTCGGCCCGGCGCTCGGCGAATAATCGCTTTCTTGCGGCGCTCAGCCTTGAAATCAGCTTTGCAAATCATCTCGACTTTGCCGATGCAGGGACACCGCTCTGCAGCACCTTGCGATTGAAGCGACGAATCACATTCGTTCGCTTCCTTCTGATCCGCACGTGTAACTTGAACCATACTTTTGGATTATAACAGATGAAATATTTTTGCAAAACAAAACCCTCAGCTAGTGTAGCCTCAGGCGGGTTTTTGTGTGATATCATTGTCTCAGGGATGTGGCCAGTATCTATACCAATTTCTTCAAGTTCTGCTGAGCTTCAAGCCAACCCTGCAGCACCACCCATCTGGTCGAGATCTTTATTTTGTTCTTCAAGCGCAAGCTCTGATAAGCTTCGCTAGATCGTTTACCATACTCTGAGTCAAGTACCCACTGGTTACGCTCAACAGTTAGCATGAATAACGTACCGTACGTTTCACCTCTGGGTCAGACAGATCAAAGCACGGATGTTATCGGCGCCCTCATCCACCAAGCTAATGAGGAATTCCTGCCACCACGGTTCTGCTCTTTCCAGTAGTCGAAACTGATCATACGGCGTATTAGCAATGTCAACCACCATTGACTGCGCTAAAGCAAAGCGCCGCCTCTGGAGGATATCCTTCACTTTCTGGCTGCGCCATACATCTTTGGGAGACTTTCCTCGCAAATCTTTTTTCGCCATTTGCCCCGCGCCACTGGCCTCAAACGTACCATCTTCACGTTTTGGATAATTTTTTTTCTTGGCATAATCCCGCGCCAATGGTATCGCTAACGACTTTCAACACGTGGGTCTAGATTTTGTTCTTTCAATTTTCACAACTTTGTGTCATATTTGACTGCCTCTATGTTTAGCAAGCTTTATATTATGGATATTACTCTCTCTCGTGATTTGTCAAGTTACTGACATTACCGAGAAGTGCGTAATTCCGATACATAACACCATTGCTAATTTCACAACGAAAAACCCACCGCACTCAAGCGACTAGCTGCCATCTCAGACAAAAGTTGTAATTACCACATCAATCTAATAAAGCTACGTGCAGCAACCGACCCTCAACCGTCCGTACTCCCCTGCTGCTCATTAATGGTCGGCTGAAACCACACTGTCACCTCATCGCCTGGCTCACGGAAAAATTCCTCCTGGCGCGTTGAATACCGCATCTGCCCAGCACTCTGCCGTTGTTATCACGTAGCGCTAATTTAACGTGTTGCCCATCGCGCCCTGCGTCGCGCGCTCGGTACGATAGCTGTAGTGATTTTACGACGAGCTCGGGATTACCGTGCCAAACGGTTCCATTTCATAGTTCTCCACCAAATCCTCGTCAATTTCCGAAAATTGTCAATTTCCACATCGACTCGCGGCAACGATATCGCTCACAGTCTGTGGTTGCAGCCAGTCATAAAACTCATTCGCGACGACGAAAATCACCAATTTTTTCAGTCTCAGCGTCACGCCCGCCGCCGCTCCGTGCCGCCGCCTTTGATGATGATGTCATCCGCGCCCGCACTGCATCGGCTGCTGAAAAATCACACCAAAACTACGCGCCAGGCCCGTTGCTTCCTCGCCACGCTCTGTAATGATAAACACCGGCTTTTATGTTTCTCCACCAGTTTCGACATACGTGCCGATAACGCCGTGATTCCAGCCGCTACTACTGACCACCAATACCGGGTCGCGTGATTCCTCCAGCCTGCTCATGCTTCCTCAAAAATGTTATCCTGAATGCCGCGCCGTTTGCCATTTCAGCTCCTCTAGTTCTCGCTCGCCTCAGCGCCGCCAGCCATCGCGCGCCGTCAGCATATCCAGCACCTCTGCGCGTCTCCAACCGACGCTGCATTCATCCGCGGACCCAGACCAAACCCCAAATGCCTGGCAGCCTGCTCTGGTTTAGTGCCCCGCACGCCGTCAACGCCTTCAGTCTGGGCGTTTGTTTTTTTCTATTTAAAACCCCAATACACATTTGCCCGATTTTCATCTGCCAACGTCACAATGTCACAGACTGTGTGCCCAGTGCCACCAAATCAGTAGCCATTTTCGCAGCCATCAGGCAAACCATCAGCTCATCAGCGCCTGCACCAACGGAACGCCACACCCGCACCGCACCGTCACGAAATGGATAGGTGTGACCAGGAAATTTTGGATTAACGGCCGCAACGCTCGGCAGCGTCTCAACCACATTGTGGTGATCCGTCACCACCGTATCAGTCCCAAGCTCGATGCGCCAGGCAATTCACCTCAGCCCCAAACTACAGTATCCACTGTCACGATCAAATCGCGCCCATGTCGCGCACCTTGTCCACGGCACCCATGGTCATACCGCCCTCGACAAACCGGTTCGGAATGAAAGCATCAACGTCTTTAAACCCAAACTTGCAAACGCATCAGCAGCAGTGCCGTGGCGCTCAGCCCATCAATATCATAATCACCATAAATAACGATTTTTCGCCCCTGCTCCCGCGCCTGTTTCAACCGCGCCACCGCCTTTTTCATGTCCGGCAATAAAAACGGATCGTGTTTCACCGCCGTATAGTCCGGCTGCAAAAAAGCCTCGCGCGCTGCTCGCGTCGTCGGGGCGCGCTGTCAAATCCCGCTCAATAGGTCATCAATCTCTATCAACCGAGCCACGCTTCGGTCGTGCCACCTGTTGCTGCGACTTAATTACCATACTCTGTAATTCGCGAAAATCGGGGTGTTTATTTGTAAAATATGCACATGATTACACCTTTAGCGCTTCTCGCTCTGAGAAAGCCGACCTTCTCCAGCCGCCGAGCTCGCGCTGAATATTACCGGGATCTTCCTTGATCCAACCGCCCAGACCACGGACATGCGTATGAAAATCAGGATTCTTAGCATACACAACTACGATTTTGCGCCGCACCCTAGATGTAATAAAATGTCGAGCATTCTCTCCCATATTCCTTTCGTTACCACTCAGTGTATCACAATTTACAACACCCGACAAGCTTTTTAGCGTATACACCCACCTCCCTTAAGCATACATGTTCGCCTATGATAAAACGCTCATGATTATGCTCAGCCGGCCTGCAGGGTATAATAAAGCAAAACATGTACTACTATTGTAGTATCACCGATCAAAATTATTCGAGCCGATGCGCTCATTTACCTATGCCTGCCCCGAGCGGCTGCCCGTCAGTGCACTCGTGGTTATAGAGTTGGCTCGACACATTGCATTTGGTATCATTATGTCAGCAGTCGTTAAGCCTGGAGTTTACGGTTAAAGAAATTGTCCAGATTTTAGATGACGCTCGATGCCCGCTACCGCTCGCTGACAGCTCTGTGGATGAGTAGCTATCATACGCACCTCGCAACCGTCTGGCAAACCATCCTGCCGCGCGGTTTGACGAAAAAAACGCCGTCACCCGCCTCACGCGTCACCAGTCCACAGCCTCACAACCACCGACGACAGCGCTCACGCCGACAAAGCGCCGCCATCACCGCCGTGACGACATGCTCCTGGTGGTGCGCTACTGCGGCGCGACCGGATCTGTAGAACACGCGTCTATATCGAGCTCGCCCGGCGACTGATGGACGAGGAGCTTAGCATCAGATATTCTGGTGCCAGAAATTGCGCTCACCTCACAGCTCGTTAACGAATTTGCGAGATATTTCGACGTGTTGTCCTCACCACTCGCGCCAGACTGAAGCCGAGCGGCGCGTGACTTGGCAACGTATCAATTCACGAGACCCGCTCATCGTCATCGGCCTCGATCGGCTGTTCATGCCCGTCCGCAGCTGGGGCTCGTCGTCGTTGATGATCTTACAGACCAGCTTCAAACAAGAGCAATCGCCCGCTACTCCAGCGCTGCGTACTACTGACCATCCTCATCGCCAGCGTGGTAAGCTTGTCCTCGGCGGCGCTACTCCTGCCGTCAGCGATTGTTTTCTGGCGAAACGCTGGCCGACCTATCATCGCTATGCCCACCCGCCCGCTCAGACGCCGTCCAAGCCGCGCTCGCTGGTTGATATGACCAAGCGCACGAACTTTACTCAACATTTCTTTCTCTCTGATCAACATACCAGCTATCACCGGCTCGCTGAATGACGGTAATCAAGCCTCATCTTTCACAATCGCCGCGGCACTGCCGCCCATTGCCTATACGAACAATGTGGCTGGAACGCCGGCTGTCCGCGCTGCTTCGTGCCGCTCACACTACACGCCGACCAGCACCAGCTCCTCTGTCATATCTGTGGCTTCCGTGCCCGTTCCTACCAGCTGTCCCAGTGTCACCATGCTGATATCATTGTGAGCCTCGGCACCAAGCTATCGAGCAGAATTACGCGGCTCTTTCCTGTTTTTATCTTGCTTCGACGCCACGATACAAGTACCCACGACGCAGCTGATAAGCGCTACGTTGAGCTCGAAAACGGCTCAATTGACATCATTATCGGTACCCAGGTTTGTCGCCAGGGCGCCAGTCTGCGCCACCTACGCACTGTTGGTGTCGTCCAAGCCGACGCCAGGCTGGCACTGCCTGGCACTGCTCAACGACGCCAGCTGCCCAAGTCGTTGGCCGTTGGTCGCTCCCATCACGCCTGGCCATCGTGAACCTTTCCAGCCAGATCATCCCGCCATCCGTGATGGACTCGCCCAAAAATTATGCTGATTTTACACCCGCACTATCGCAGGGGCGACGCGCTACTGACTTCCGCCATTTGTCTATCTACTCCAAATTAACCTGCGTCTACCACAAACCGAAGCTACCGCTATCCGCAACGCCAAAAGCTCGCCCGAACGCGCGAGCAGCCGCCCCGGCCGACGTACACGTCCTGTTGCACCGGCATTTTACAGGCGAGGTCCGCGACACGTACCGCCTGGCAGCTCATTCTCAAAGCCCTCGCCGCAGCGACCTCATCCAGTCTCATGAGCTCGTACCACCGACTCATTGGCGGGCGGGCTCATTAACCAGCCTCCTCCCTTTATATGCTGTGATCACAATGACTAAAGACGATATCGTTGCTCTACCATCCATCTTCGGCAAAATCAGCTAAAATTCCGTCATCACTGACGGGTGCCAGTTATCAGCTGATATGATCGCGGCTGCTCTTGACTGGAGATTCTCGCCCTCACGAGATCAGCTGCCCTGACGCCTCCAGGTTGATCATCTCCGAGCGCGTCATTATCGTCCGCAACGACTTTGATGACAGTCTACTCGCAATTCCCACCACCCACAATCAATCCCGAAATTGTCAAATACGAGGAGAAATTGTCGCCGATTTCGAAGGCTGCCTCCAGCGTCAACGTCTACAGCAGTTCCCCGCCATTCTAAAATCCGCGTCAAGGCTCTTGACCTCGTGTGGCGAGATTCGCCTCAAGGCCGAGGGCTTCCTCGCCCGTGTCATCCAGCACGGATTGATCACACCAACGGCGTCGTCTTTATCGACCATATCGCGACCAGCACGACGCTTTTACGCTCGACGATTCTGGTGAATTACAGCCATGATTATAAACCGACATCAGATAATTCTCAGCTGTGGGACTAACATTGGCGTCGCCAATCATCTTTTCGGCACTGGATGTACAGTCTAGTCACCCTTAAAGCTCTGGGGCGGGATTTCCCATTCGCGCCAATCATCACCGACCCGATATGCGTGATGCCGCGACCATAACTTACCAGCCGCCAGTCAAAACCTTTGCCCGCCAACGCGGCATCCTCGTCACCCAACCCGACAAGCTCCGCGACCTAATACCCGATATCACCGCCCTCCAGCCCGTCGCCACGGCGTCCTTGTCGCCTACGGCAAAATCATCCCGACCAATCATTGACCTCTTCACTCCTGGTATTATTAATCTCCACCCTTCGCTACTACCAAAATAGCGCGGGCCTTCGCCCGTGAAGCCGCCATTACGCAAGACTCAGAAAACCGGCATCTCAGTATGCAACAGCCTGGTGGACGCTGGCCAGTTTACATCCAACACCGCCACCCACTCCACCGGCACTGAAACCAAACCACCAGCTATATGATGAACTGTTTGCTGCCGGCAGCCTGCTCGTGCGCGCGCGAGCATCCTCGCCAGCACGCTCAGCCGACCCGCAAAACGACGCTGATGCCACGTATTGCCAGCTGCTCTCCGGATATGTCACTCATTGACCCGACGGCAATGACCGCAGCCACCGCCGATGCCCATGTGCGGGCGTATCTCGGCTTCCACGCAGCCGTATGCGCATCTATGATCATGAACTCGTATGTCACCAAAACTTGCGTCTCAGAGGCTCCAGCATCGCGCTGGTGTCAAGTGCTGTGATGGACGATACGTAGCCATCCTCCGGGCGGCTAGCCCAAGCGGTAAAAAATGACCGCAAGCGTTTTCTCCGCGGCCATCAAGGCTAAGTTCGCGATCTAAAACGGCAAAAACTCTCTAAAAGCTTGACCCGGCGCCGAGGATGCCACCACCACGAATAGCATCGCGATTGGTCGCATAATCTCCTTCTTCAAGCTCATCCATCGTTGCCGCCACCGTGCGATAATCAGGCCGATTACCTCCAACCACTTCGTCGCTGCAAACTCTCTTTAGACCCGGATTATTCGGATCGGCCTTGGTCGCCTGCACCAACCGCTGGTATTGGCTCCTGCTGGTAATTTGGTGCGTGTTTGGCGAGCTCATCTACGCCCGGCGCCTTGTCGATATTCGCAAACTCCATCCAGCTGCGCGTCGCTCATCCCTGACTCAGCCGCTCACCGACTCGTGGCTCAACTCACTGTAAATATGCTGCAAAACGGCTTCTTCTGCTCATCCGGCAGTTGGTCTAGTCTAATTCTTTCAAAATTATCGTCTGTAGTTGGAACATATCGTCTCCTTTGCTTCACTGCTCTTTTGTCTATTATATCAATTCTTCCTGTTTATACCAACTCACTGCTCATCACGAGCAAGCCAGCGCCAGCAAACAGCACTGGCTTTTTACGTAACTCTCGTCCCTCTACGAGGTTAATGCTGTAGTTTGCGCATTTGTACTACTTTTCGCCTTACCTGACGTTTCGGGATTGGGTTCGGTAAGCTGTTTCGAGAGCACCTTCACCTTGACTCGTTGTTCTTGATCGACCATGTTGCCCGTGCCGTCAGATGACTTCGGGGTCGTGTCTATTGACGAAGTTGGTTCATTGATGGCCAATATGTCGATAAGCCATCTGCCAAACTTTTGATCTACGCCTCTTTTCCTTGTCACCTTGGTGTTGTTGTTACTTTCGGCTGCTCACCGCCATTCTTATTCTGTTCTGACTGTGAATTAGGCTCTCCATTATTATAAATAGCAAGATCAAGGACGGGTCGTATTTTGACATAGTTTTCAAATCTTTAAGCAAGTTAATAAGTGTCCTTTCCTTGCCTATCGACCTGTCACATCACTGGATATTGAGGTTTAGCAGTGCTAGTGCATCCTTAATCCAGCGTAAATAGTCCACGGTTGTGCCACTTGCTCACCATTGGCAGCTGCGACCGCTACTCTGGAAGCATCTTCAGAAAGCTGACTTGTAGGCATTACTATACCAGTTAGCAGAGTCATACTCTTCTTATAATCTTCAGCTCTCAGTAACCATTTGATCATAATCCAGTGCCTGCAGTCGTCGTTTCCTCTTCCCTAGACAACTCACCTAAGCCCTCCGGTCTACTTTCCTCCACCACTCTCACTGGTTGCTGGTGTCGCCGGTGCAGACTCTGGGGCTTGAGATGCAGCTGGGAAAGAAAGAGTTCGCTGCAGCTGGCTGGCTGGCAGCTTTTTCTTGAGCAACCTTTCAGCGTTATCCGCTGATCTTAGTGAGCTGACGGATACGTTGGTCAATGGCTTCTAACGGCCAGATCGTAGGTTTCGGCTCGTTCAATGAGTCTTTGGAGGATCGTCTTGGAGATCATCAACATAGTCTTGTCGCCACGAGCGAGGCTACTCCGGCAGCAGTTGCGAGGGTCGAGTGAGACTCGTGGCCTCACGCTCATCGCGTGCTTCGTTGAGAGTTCGGTTGTAGAGGTGCTTCTTTGGGTGGAAAGTGAGGTTGCCATTTGGATCTTTGCCCGTATTCGTCAGGGGCGTTGGTTGAGGTAGGCTTCCAAGTCGGCTTGTGTGCGAGTTGTGCGAGCTGCGCTTCTTTCATTTGTGCGAGCTGCTTTGCGCTTCCTCTTGCTTTCGTAGATCTTCGTTAAAGAGCGCTTTAGTGTCGAGATCGTTGGCGTCAAGCTTTCCCGTGAAGCGAGGGTCTGAGTCTGAATATGGCAGGAGGTTACGCCTCTGGATCGAGAGACCCAGATGAGGGTGCTGGGTGGGCGGTTTGGGTGAGCATTGTGGTAGCGTGACCTTTCTGGAAATTGCAATCTAACTGTTACCATGCTACCATATATGCACGAATAAGTCAATACTCTGTTCTTAGCTATCTTCTGTCAAAGTACGAAAATGTTAAAGCAGATTCATTATATGCGCTCGACCGACATCGCTTCTGTACAACTGACGTCTCAACCAGTTATATAGTTCTTCTTGAGCACCAGAATTAGTTATTCTATTGAAGGCTCATCCAACTGATTCTCTGGTCTGGCTCAGTGCCTACCCGCACTATCACTGCGTTGATGATTGATCGCAAGATACGGTCAATCTCTCACTTTCGAACATACTCGTTATTACCGGTTATGCGAAAATCCTCCCGTATTCTTTCTGACGATAAATTATCCGTGTTTCGCTCTTCCTTATTTGTTTATATTTACACTGATTACCAGTGATAAAATCTACACACCCGCTCGAGGCGAGACTTTGCTATACCTCGTGGTGCAGCCGGTCCTGTGGACCTGCTGCCGGACCTTGCGGCCTCGACTGCAGTCGGACCTTGCGGCCTCAGCACCAGCTGGGCCTGGAATAGATTCGAGGAGGACCAGCCAGCATGCGCAGCTACCGACCGCCACATTGCCAATGCATGCCGTCTTATGTTTCTCGGCGGATTCTCTGCGTCCATTCAGCGATAACGTTATCAGCTTCGTCAAGAGTCTGATGCTCTCAACTTGTCAGGCGAACCATATCCTCCTTTGCATCGGCACGCGCGGAGTCCACAACACCGCGTTTATCCTGGCCTGCTTCACGCAAGCGACGGTATTTCACATTATGCATGTCATCGGAAGAATCAAGAGCACCACCAGCTACACCACTAACAAAAATGACCAACAAATGGTATCTTATTAAGCACCACACCGAGTAGGCCAGCCTTGGCCGCCAAGTTCAGTGGTTTACGCACTCTGCCCTTTTTCGGAGCTATGGTCTCTTCTAGCTCTGCAGTCGCGTTCATTGTCATCATAGAAGCTTCACGCGCAAGCTCTTTCCTCTTCTGCCCTAGGGCTGCTTGACGATCATGTTGACTCATATTCTCGTCAAGCGATTGCTCAAAAGATGTTCAATAATAATCGACAAATCTCTTTTGCACCGTCACGCCAGCGCTCTCTTACCGCCTCTGCATTCTTTTTATGTATAGACAGGAGTTTCTTCATCTCTTTAGCACTGTTTTTCGTCATCTTTCTTATCAATAGTCCCTCGACGAGATGCGCTTCAAATAGAGCCGTTCATTCACGGTCTCCTCCCAATCAGCCAACACCTCACGCTCACCCGCATGTGCAATTCATTACTCTCACCATTTTCCCACCGCTGCTCTCACCGTCGTCATTGCCGAAGACCCCTCTGGTCCCGCGGCGCTAGACCGTCGTGACTGATCACTATTATCCGGTCCGCCTGGAGCACCACCGCAAATATATCAATCTGCTTATCAAGCTTATCAATCATACCGTCTACTATTCAATACGATGACAGTAAGCTGACGCCCTCTTCACTTTTCCTTATCTTTTAAGATCGTCATACTCTTTCTGCAGAGCACGTCGCCGAGCCTCTGGTCGATCACGGTGGTTCTTTAACATCTCTGTTCTCTGCTCTTCCTCAGACAACTCACCTAAGCCCTCCGGTCTACTTTGTCCACCACTCTCACTGGTTGCTGGTGTCATGGTGCAGACTCTGGGGCTGAGATGTAGCTGAAAGAAAAGGTTCGCTGGCTGGCTGCTTTGGCAGCTTTTTCTTGAGCAACCTCGGCGTTATCCGCGATCTTGGTGAGCTGACGGATACGTTGGTCAATGGCTGTGGCTAGATCGCATGGGTTTTCGGCTCGTTCAATGAGTCTTTGGAGATCTCGTCTTGGAGATCATCAGCCATGGTCTTGTCGCCACGAGCAAGGGCTTCTCCGGCAGCAGTTGCGAGGTCAGTGAGACTCGTGGCCTCACGCTCATAGCGTGCTTCGTTGAGGGTTCGGTTGTAGAGGTCTTCTTTGGGTGAAGTAGGTTGCCATTTGGATCTTTGCCGTATTATTCGTCAGGGCGTTGGTTGAGGTAGGCTTCCAAGTCGGCTTGTGCGGAGTTGTGCGAGCTGCGCTTCTTTTCATTTGTGCGAGCTGCTTTGCTTCCTCTTGCTTTCGTAGATCTTCGTTAAAAGAGCGCTTTAGTGTCGAGATCGTTGGCGTCAAGCTTTCCCGTGAAGCGAGTCTGAGTCTAGAGATATGGCGAGGAGGTTACAGCCTCTGGATCGAGAGCCAGATGAGGGTGCTGGTGGGCGGTTTTGGGTTTTTGAGCATGGTGGTTCCTTTCTGGGGAATGCCGCGGTCGAGCACTCTGCTACCGACTAGCTTATGTTTTTGAATGGTACCAGAGTTATAGGAGTCAACCTATTCGTAACCAGTCTTAACAGGACTGTGCGGCATAAGCCTACAACGTCTTCTTCACCAACTCCCGGGAAGAACTCCAGTGTGTCGCCCTCCTCGACAGTAACTTTTCGCGTAGTTCTGAGGCTGAGACCGCACTTTCCCCTCAAATACTTCTTTTGGCCTCCTGATGTTGACGCTGGACGGATGATACTTCGACCTCGGCAATGTATTCATCGCCGCGCTGAGCGCGCCAACGAGCTTATAGACCTGTACCCGTCATCATTTTCACCGCCAGCGATCACCTCTACGCGCACCGTTCGGGTCACGCCCTTAACGCTCAGCTGGCCGACCTCGGTCTCGACGACTTTGGGGCCAGTAACGCCTCCATGGACTGCTTGCATTACAGCGGTTCCGCCGTCACTCGGTATGGTCGCACCTCAGCAGCGTGCTCACGCGCCGCCAGGCGTTTCTACCGCTGGCGGCAGATCGACGTTCAAAACCATAACATACCGTATTCTCGCCAACCGCCAGATGAATATCATTTTCTGAGCTCTTTACCAACCGCTACCAATAACGTGCAGATCCACCAAGCCGCCCGTAATCAATCAATTTAGGCTATCAATCACCGACGTGAGCGACCCCTGGAACCATCAGCCTTAACAAGAACATTGAACGACTCAGCGTCATGCTGCGACTCATCATTTTAAAATATCCGAGCTGGTGACATTGGTGCTGGCCGCCATCTTTTCCTCGCTCCAGGCGTGCTGCCTGCGCCAACCGCCGCGCTCTTTCTCATTTTAGCCAGCCGAAACTATCGCAAATTGCAGGCAACTCGCCGGCAGTCACGGTAGCTGCGTACTCGGGCCTGCCATTTTCACCGTCTGACCACGAAAATCTAACATTGTTCGTACTCGACCGTACGCCGTGCCAGCCACCAAATATTGCGCTGGCTTTGGCAGTCGAGCTCAACGAGTAGCCCGACTACTGCGCCGCGCCCAGTTTCCATGTGCGCCTTCAATTACCAAGCCCCTCAGCCGCGCATCCTCATCAGCCCGCAAATCTTCCATATCTGCTACGAGCAGCACCAGCATATCCAGCAGCTTATCCTAAATTCTGGGCCAGTTTCGCGCTGACCTCCACCATCACCGTGTCGCCGCCCCACTCCTCAGGATTGAGGCTGTGTTCCAGACGCCAGCTGCGTTTCTTTACCAGCTGTGGATTGGCGGGTATCTTTATCAATTTTGCCGCTGATCGCCACTACACTTTGCATTAGCTGAACGAGCGAACCGAATCGCCTCGACCGTCTGTGGCTTTGACACCGTCGTCTGCCGCTACCACAATGATTACACATCCAGTCAGCACCGCGCCGTGTTGGCGCACGCCGTAAACGCCTCGTGTCCCGGCGGTATCCAGCGCGTAATCATCCGCTCGTTATGTTCTCGTTTGATAGGCGCTAATGTGCTGCGCAATGCCACCGGCCTTCACACCTGCAGCAGTCCCAGCACGCAAAACCGCATCCAGCAAGCTCGTCTTGCCGTGATCAACATGCCCCATCACCGCCACAATCGGTGGAGCGCGGTACTGCCCTTTCCGACAGCGTATGCTCCACACACGTATGACGCGGTGGCCTCCTTTCTTTGCGAAGCGTCACCTCAAGGCCCAGCTCTTCAACGATAATCGATGCTGTCTCAAAGTCCAGCCGCTGATTAATCGTCGCCGCGAGTACCATTTTAAACAGCTCTCGCCACAGCGTCGTGACTGGTAGATTCAAAGCAGTAGCGAGCTCTCCGACGGTTACTGAATCTGCAATTGCAACAATCTTTTCTGTCATCTGCTCGTGCTCCTTTCATCGCCCGCGTGACACTCCCGGCGAACTGTTTACGTACTTTTTCTATAGGCTATTTTTCTTGCCGCCAGCCAGCGACAGCGAAATTCATGATGCGGGTTTCTTTATCAATTTCCTAGCACGGTAAAGGTCTTGCGCTCATGTCAGTGTAAAGACTCTCGATCGGTTCCATCACCACCTAGCTCTGGAAACATGAACGAGGGCGTCTCAATGCGCTGGACTTAGCTGCACAAACGCACCAAATGGCGTAATCCGTGTGACCGTGCCTTCGACGTCCCTCACCCGACTTTGAACTGCTCTACTTCGTCAAGCCACGGATCCTTTGTCAACTGTCTTCACGCTCGGGCTGACGCGCCTCATCAATAGCGATAATCTTTTGCCTCAACGGCTCTGACCAACCTTGACGTAACTCGCTCGGATTGTTGACCCGCCCCCAGCTAACCTACAGAGATATGAATCAGGCCCTCAATTCCCTCAACGTTCACGAGATACACTGAAAGTTCACCACCGCCAGTCACGATACCCTTGACCGTATCACCGACTGACTGAAGCTTCTCGAACGCTCCGCTAGCGCCTAACTGATGGCTTCTCAGAAAAAGATGAGCTTGTTCGCCTTGCGATCAGCATCCAAAATCCGCACACGAATTTCTTTTTATTAACTCAGCGTATTAAGCCGCTGCAAGATCTCATCCTTGCCGCTGAACCAACTCCGCGGATAATGCTCAGCTGACGGCCGCGATACCGGCAAGACCGCGCACCCCTTCATATTCGGCTAACAGGCCTCCGCGATTAGCGCGCTCATACGGTGTCACAGCACGATTTCGCCGCTCTTCCAGACTGGCTGCAACTTCGTCCCAGCCACGATCGCGCGCACTGCTTTTACGCTTATGCTTAACAGTGAATAACCGTTGTCCAGCTCAACCTCGACAACACTCGCAGCTCACCTCATCACCCCTTCTGCGTAATTGTTCGGCATACTTGGCCTCGCGACGCGGCGCCGAGCCAACGCCAAGAGGCCCTAAGTCCATCAGACCTCAGCGCTTCTTTATTGATACAAAATAGTTCCGTGCACAACCTCGCCTGCGGTCAGCGTCGAGAGTCGCTCGCCTGAGCAAGCGATCGTCCATGGTCCACGACTGCCAGACGTCCAAATAGACCCCTGTATTACGTTAATAGAGTTCTTGTCCAAGTGGTCGCCAAAATAGCCACCTCTTAGAGGTCTCAGTTTTATTATAATCGTAGATACCGCTCCGAGTAAAGAGAAGGGAGACTAAACTGCCAACGTTGACCGACGATACGCGAAACCCACCGCTACGATTCCAGCAACACAAAGCCAACTGCCAGCGAATCAGCTGGTCCTGGTTTGATGGCAGATAAGATGACCCATGGCCATTATTTCTGAGTCTGGTGCTGTCGCTGATTTTCTGCGTGCTGTTGAGGCATGTTGCTGCGCAGGCTTTTTGACTTCAGCTGAAGAAGTGTCTCTCTCACCGCTCTTCCTCGTCCTTCTTTTGTGTCCGGTCGATTTATCGTCAGGCTTCGTGTTGTTCGTCTCTTTTGCTGCTCGGTCGTCGCAGTATTTTCGACCGATAATGCCACCTGATTCTGTGCCGATAATTGTCGCAATCCGTACAGCGTTGCCAAAGCGATCGCCGCCAAAATAACCTATCTGCTAACCACGTAGATTGGCTACATATCCCTCGCTATGCGGTTCTGCTTTCATACCATTATCTCCTGATGTTACTAGTACTTACTGTACCATATTGTCACCACTCGTAAAGGGTTTATACTGGCTTCATGATTATTGCAGTGACACTGGGGCACAAAAACATTAGTCGGATCGATTTACCGACAACGGTACACCAGAGTACACGACTCCGGTTTGCCACACCTCAACAGATAGTTTGGCGCACATATCAAACAGGTCGTTGAGACTATCACCATGATCACCGAGGCGCGTCCGTCACAGACACTTTCAAATTGGCTCTGCCCGGCACTATCACTAGCGGTGTTGCTACGTACTGTATCAACCTTGGCTGGTGCGGCGGCGTACCCTATTCTCGCAACCTCTTAGCCGAGCACTTTCTCTCACGCCCAGAAGTTACCCTTGAAAAATGATGCCAATCTCGCTGGTCTCGCCAGTATATACGTCGCGTGAGCCACAACCAGCCTGTGGTCTTTACGTCACTGTCGGCACAGGTATTGGCACTAGTATCATCCTCAGTGGCACCCACTGGTTTACGCAGCAGCGAGGCCGGTCATATGCAAGCTGCGTGTATCAGTCAACTCATCGAGTTCATGGGAAAACCTTGCCTCGGGACTGAGCGGCTCAGTCAACAGTTTGGCGAGCTATCGGACACAACACCACCGAAGTCCGGCTGGAGGCTGCCGGGGAGACTCCAGCCCAGGACTGCAGGCAACCGATCGCCGCGGTCTAGCCAAACGTTAGCCGTTATCGGCGGCGGTGGTATCGGCTGCCACACCGATAAATTCTCTGCGTCACTAGCCGGATCTTATCGCCGAGAAACTACCGTCATTTATCACCTGCTCCACAATATCGTTGGTGCAGCACATCCTGAGGAGGCCGTACTGTATGGCTGCTACGATAACGCTATCCTCCATCGTTAAGCAGTTGGCTCGTGATTACCCGAGGTATCGGTTCCAGACTGGTGATGTTTTTCGTGGTCATACCACTCACAGACAATTACTTACATTGATGAGGAATCACCAGCTGCTATCGCCCAGCTATCTCACGAAACGGCGCATGCCATTCCCAGGCCATCATCACTATACTCGTGATATTGACCTTATCACCATAGAGCGCTGTGGCTTGGGAGGCGGCTATCCATCAGTTAGCCCCGCACTATAATATTACTACTGCCATGGATGATGACATCGTTCAGAATGCGCTTGATACCTACCGCGGTGGTTGCACGCCCGCAGTACATGCCCAACATGTGGCGCTGTCGGTATAGAAACCGCCAAGCACCACTATCACTGTCTCCTTTGCGCCGGCAACTGGCGTGTCAACGAGGCCGGTCCTGCGAACTGCGCCGTTACCGCACATAGCCCTCTGTAGAAAGAGGGCTAGTATCCTATAATAGTACGGCTACGCAGCCGGCGTTACGTCGTCTTGAGCCGTTGCCCGTACTGTCGATGCTGTTGTCGGATTAATCCGCCGTCGTGGCTGTCGTTGTATGCCTTACGCCGACGAGAAAGTGTCGTCCACCCTTCGCGCCAGCAATCCGTGCTAGAGCTGGATTAGCTGCAAAACCACCGGTCAGTCTGTTCCTGACCGCCCTTCGCACCAATCTTTGCATAGAAATCTGGGAGTCTAAAGTCTTTGCTGCTGCTTTCATACGCCAATTTTTGTACCTGCCATGTGAGTTTTTCCTCCCTAATTAAAAAGATTTCCATCATCTACCGGAAACCCTCGTTTTATATATCACAGCATGAGCTATGTGTATGTATCGCATATTATCATACTGCTCATACTTTGTCAAAGCATTTACATAAGCCATTTTTATTGTGAATAAAATATTGCAATCGGCGATCTACTTCGCTATAATGAGATCTGTCACATCGTGACGGCACCTGTTGGAGCTTAGAAATGATGAGTCCACCACTCCAAAAACCACCCTTTTCTGCGAGATGGGTGGCTTTTTGGTTAGTACAAGGAATTCTGTCAATAGCTAAATTACCTGAATTAAAAATAATCTGACGACGGGCGAGATAACATGTACCTATCTTCAGCTTTGATGCCAATTTAATGCACCGCCAACAGCTGTGCTGCCGGCCCAGCACCAGCTGTCATTGCTACAACTGTGCCTCGTCCAATAGGAGTTGTCCCGATATTGGGTCATTAACATAAAATCCAAGCGGGATCGTGTGGCTCGCCGCGTACACCAACGATGAGGCGCACATGCATTGGTATTGGCCCATCACCGTTCGGCCTGACGGTGTTTCTCCAGCTGTCAATTTTTGCGCCAGTCCGCCACACACCCCACGCGATAACCGGATTACCATTGTGGATTTGCTGCGCTACAAAAATTCCGCATAGCCCCATACGCCAGCGATGTTCCCTGGCTATATTGACCAGCAGCTCGCGCCACTGGACCAGCATACACACCCCATCCCGTGCCTGTACCCTGATTACCGTTTACATCACCCACAAACTGTGCATTCGGATCATCCCACTCATTTGTCGACTTATCTCGCGGTCGTGGATGATACCCAAAGCGCTGCAAAATATTCCAATCACTATCATGTACTCCACGATACGCCAGCGCCGAGCGCATGAGGCAGCCCTCACAGCTTTGAGCATATACCCTGACGATAAAACGGTACGTTATTAAAGCTTGACGACCCGTGAATTGGTCGTAAATGAGGTCGCAATCCGCTCCACACTCGGCAGTCCAAATACTGGCTGCACACCGGCCTACCTAAACCTGAACTTGCCGTTGAAAGCCCATATTGACCACCAGAGCGATCATCGCATTGCCATGCCAAGAAATGCCCTGGACCGTACCGGATGATGTCCTGGGGCGATCCCGAGAGCACTCTTGTGATCGACCGCCTGACTCAAATGTAAGTTATCCGTACATCCTGCGCCGCTTTGATCAGCAGCGCTACGCCATACGGAGACGCCCTGCACCACGCCGCACGTGCCCATTAGTAGCAAAAGTCTACCTCCTCCACGAGCACACCCCACCGAGCCGTCCGCAGGCGCGCAGGATGGTGTATGTATACGTCTTGCCGGTTCCAACTTATCTGCCTTAAACACGTACTCTGTATCACTCCGCCATGAGCCATTACCAGCCGTGTCAACTGCTATATTTGGTCGGTCCTTCGCATCAATTGCCTCTTGAAACGTCAATTTTAATTCATCTGACGGCGTCACTAGATGCTCCTTAATCGGTGAGCTAACGGCTGGTAGCGGGGCACTCTTTACCGTAAAAGCGTTTTAGCTCTTCCTTCTGGGCTTTGTCCTATAGCCTAAAGGTATACTGTGCATCAGGCCAACAGACCAACGTACTTCCACGAGAACACTTGATCATCGACGACTCACGCTTGAGCTCAAGTGCTGGCTCAAGCGCTAATGCTAAATCACGCAACTTATTCGCCCGCGAACCCAGAACGTACGGTCAGCACTTGATCCATCGCGATTATCTCTTTACCGTCCAGCGAAGTTGTAGTTACCCGCGGCGCTTTTGTTATGCTTAAATGGTACCTCATGAATCACTGCATCACCCGAAAACACCGAGCGTCTGACTCTAGGGGAACTTTACGTTAATTTGTATCTGCCGCCAATGCCTGATCAGGTATAAACTCCACTGCCAATGATGCCGAATAACTGTCGCTTTTTCGCGCCACGCACCATGCACTGCTGGCGTAATCTCTGCTTTACTTCACCCAACTGTTGATTAAACCTTAGCCGAATTGGACTATCAACTACCTTTGTAGTACTTCGTCAGACACACGCTCAACGCTAATATTGCCGCGCGTCGTGATAATAAACAACGCCCGATTGTCACCACCGCCAATGCAGCAATACCACCGGCAATAATAATCCATGATTTTGGTTGTCGCAGCCAGATATACCGCACCGCTATAAGCTCCTTGCGTTCTGGCTTTAGATGTTTTAGTTGCTCTATTTGTTTCTATCCATTTCTCAACATTGTATCATATTTGTGCTACTAGTAAACATTTTTAGACACGAAAGACTCCCTATTCGGAAGTCTCTTATAATTCGGCACCGTGCTAGTTTCCCACTTTCGCAGTATAATCGCCGCTGGGGAGCTTAACTTCTGTGTTCGGAATGAGAACAGGTGTTTCCTCCTCGCCATGGGCACCGAAGTAGGCTTTGCTCCTCGAAGTTCCCAAATGGGGCAACTTGGGAAAAGCCCACTGCTTCGATGTCCACTAGACATATCGCTATCGAATATGTCCTTTCTGGCACGGATAATTGAATTGTTAATTGACTGGCACTCGTTGAAAAGCACCAATTACTAGTCAAGTCTACCTTATCCGCGAGCGTTATGCAAGCATAAACGCTAACGCAGACAAGGACATAAAAAGGCAATGGGACTATTAGTACGCTTTAGCTCCATGCATTGCTGCACTTCCACCTTGCGCTATCAAACAGATGAGTCTTTCTGTGTCCTCATAGGGAAACCTATATCTTGAGGTTAGTTTCGCGCTTAATATGCTTTCAGCGCTTATCTAGTCCGCACATAGCTACTCGACAATGCAGCGAAGTGGCCACAATCGATACACCAGAGGTGCGTCCGCAGTCCTCTCGTACTAGGGGTAGATCCTCTCAAGTTTCCTATCGTCCATACCGGATATAAACCGAACTGTCTCGACGTTCTGAACCCAGCTCGCGTACCACTTTAATCGGCGAACAGCCGAGACCGCAGAAGGTGCTCCCCTCCAGGATGTGATGAGCCGACATCGAGGTGCCAAACAGCGCCGTCTATGTAACTATTGGGCGCTATAAGCCTGTTATCCCCAGGGTAACTTTTATCCGTTTGCGCTGTCGATCCCACATTCATGTACAAATGTACGTACAGCGGATCACTTGCTCCCGACTTTCGTCTCTGATTGGAATGTACTCCTCACAGTCAAGCTGGCTTGTGCGCTCTACACTATCACTTCGATTTCCATCCGAGTTAGACCAACCTTTGAACGCCTCCGCTACTCTTTAGGAGGCAACCGCTCGAGTTAAACTACCCACCATACACGGTCCGCTAACCGGATAACGGTCAGCGTGAGAATACAACCACAACAAGGGTGGTATTTCGCGGTGACTCCACAAATACTGGCGTATCTGCTTCAAAGTCTCCCACCTATGCTACACATGTTGAAACCATATTCAATGTAAAGCTGTAGTAAAGCTCCATGGGGTCTTTTCGTCCTGGTACGGACAGACGGCATCTTTACCGCCAATGCACTTTCACCGAGTCCTTCGCTGAGACAGTGCCCACATGATTACTCCATTCGTGCGGGTCAGAACTTACCTGACAAGGAATTTCGCTACTTTATGGGACGGTTATAGTTACCGCCGCCATTGACTAGAGACTTCAGTTCGCACCGTGAAGCGCTCCTTAACCCTTCCAGCATTGGGCGGGAGTCAGCCCCTATACATCCACTTTCGTGTTGCAGAGACCCTGTGTTTTGATAAACAGTTCCGTGGGCTCTTTTGCTGCGGCCCCCACATCGTTAGATGTCAGAGGTTCGCGTTCAAAAGAACAATTCGTTTGCTCTATCTCAGAAAATTCGTTTTGTGATTAAAAATGTACTCTTTAACCTAATATTCACTGAGTGAACGCGGCTGATATCCACCGAAGTGGGGGCAGACCTTATCCCGAAGTTACGGTCGCTGTCGCGGGTTCCTTAGCGAAGGTTCGCTCGTAAGCCTCAGTCTACTCGACTCGAGCACCTGTGTTGGTTTTGCGGTACGGGCGGCCAAGTCCACGCGCACACCTGCTTTTCTAGCCAGGGCTTTTTCACCAAAATCGCGACTCCGAAGAATCACTTTCCATCCTCTGCCTTCCGGCTCGGTTGGCATACATACCATGAATCACTTCGATTACTTCCCCGTGAACAGTGTACAAAACTTAACCGGTTCAGGAATATTAACCTGATGTCCATCGCCTACGCTCTGCGCCTCGGCTTAGGCCCGACTAACCCTGAGATGATTACCATGGCTCAGGAAACCTTGCTCTTACGGCCGAGAGGATTCTCACCTCTCTTATGGTTACTCATTCCAGCATTCTCACTTCCTACCGCTCCACCGAACCTTCCGATTCGACTTCACCGCTGATAGGAACGCTCCTCTACCACGCCAGATAAATCTGACATCCATATCTTCGGTATAACGTTTTAGCCCCGTTACATTTTCCACGCAAGATCTCTTGACTAGTGAGCTGTTACGCACTCTTTAAATGAATGGCTGCTTCTAAGCCAACATCCTAGCTGTTTAAGAAATCTCACCTTGTTTCCCACTGAACGTTAATTTAGGGACCTTAGATGATGGTCTGGGCTGTTTCCCTTTTGAGCACCGATCTTAGCACCGATGTTCTAACTGCCGTGATTACACAGCATGGTATTCGTAGTTTGTTAGGGGTGGGTACAGTTGCCCCAGATCCCTACAGAGCTCTACTATGCTACTGAAACGACGCTAGCCCTAAAAGCTATTTCGAGAACCAGCTATCTCGAGTTCGATTAGACTTTCACCGCTAACCACAAGTCATCCAAACACTTTGCTGCGTATCCTGGTTCGGTCCTCCACCACCTGTTACAGTGGCTGTACCTGCTCATGGGTTAGGTCACCCGGTTTCGGGTCTAATCCTTACAACCTAAACGCCCTATTCAGGCTCGCTTTTCACCAGATCGACGTAACCTCGCTGTAAAAATTAACTCTGCTGGATCGTTCTACAGCACGCCGTCACCGGACAAGCCGCTCCGACTCCTCTAGGCACTAAATTTGGGATCTATTTCACTCCCCTCCCGGGGTTCTTTTCACCTTTTCCATCGCTGTACTAGTTCACTATCGATCGTATATTATATTTAGCCTTGGCTGGTGGTCCAGCCAGATTCAAACAGGGTTTCTCGTGCCCCGTCCTACTCGATAAAACATACATAAGGTCAGCGTCGTTTTCGCGTACACGGCTTTTCACGCTCTTTTGGCTAGTCATTCAAAACTATTCTGCTATACGCCATACTTACTGCCAGTTGATAGCCTGGTATCACAAATCAGATTATTTGAACGAATCAATGCTCTGACTTGGTCAATGTAATATCAACCCCTTATTAAGTATTCGTCTATCAACTTATTTGCCTAAATACAGGCAAAAACTAGTTTGGGCTGTTGCGATTTCGCTCGCCATACTTCTCGCAATCGTTATTTCGTTTCTCTTCCTCATCCTACTAGATGTTTCAGTTCAGATGGTCCCGCTCGCTTGCCTATATGTGTTCAGCAAGTGGCAACATGACATGACTCATGCTGGGTTTCCATTCGAAATCCCGGATCAAAAGCTTGTTGACAGCTTCCGAGGCTTATCGCAGCCTTTCACATCCTTCATCGGTAATATACTGCTCCTTAGGCATCCATTTAGTGCCTTGAGTACCTATGCATTGACTTAACTAGTAGTTGCCACTTTTACAATTACTATTACCGTCAATTAAAAACCTCAATTTCTTCTCTTCAAATTGTTAATGATCAGTGCCTCACACTTGAGTGCACATCTCGACCCGTCAATAATCACGTATCCGATCTACACTCAATGATATTATTTCACTGCCCTCGCACTGTTTTGCAGTGTAGTGCCAGAGGTTCGTTTGAACATTCGCGTAACTAGTAATCAACTATACAGCAGCCAAAGTTGTTTTGCAAGAGTTTTTCAAAGTTTTTGTCTGGCTGGCTGCAAAATCCATAACTGCCTCTAGTAAATATGAGAAAAGCCATCCTTTTCAATGCTCCACCAGCCCGCGATTGATCCGCCCAATTAGCTGCGGACCTCAAAAACAGTCCGGTAATCAGCCCAACTAGAAGCTAGCACCCGCCTTAATTTTGCATGGGCGTCTTCAGCTGAAAACACTCCGCCGACACCAATAATTATCAACTTGTCGCCATATTTCTTATATGCATGGCGAATTAGCTCAGGCTATGCTCGCGCGTCGGCTCGCCGCTCAACCCGCCGCAATTTCATCAGTCAGTGGATCTTTGATGTCAATTTTACCACGTTCTTTGACCAGATTCGCCACCGTCACACCTTGGATATTATGCCGAACAATAACCCCAATAGTGCATCGAATTGCTTCATATCATATATGGGTGAGGCATCTTCACCCAAAACGGTACGTTACGCGGCATAGCATCAAGTGTTGTTAATAATGCATCAAGGGACTCCGCCTCAACAAACGGCTCTTTACCGGCATTTGGACAGGGATATTAATTTCCACAACACTCGCCAGATTGTGACCAATAATATATTCTATTGCTTTTTTTACGTCATTACTAATCGCCTGCTCAGACGGACGACCACCGGCCTGTTCAATCGTTGTTTTATTTGCAATGACCGCCACGGAAACAACACCGACCGCACTATTCACCCGATGAGTGTTTCGTTCGATGTAGTGACGAATCTTTCGCAAACTCTATTTTGGCATACCTGCAAAGACCGACTGACTTCGTCTTCGGCAAACGATGAAACCATGGCCGTCGATTTCCCTGTCTCTGCTCCAGTGTCACCGACCCGCCAGAAGCAAACCCAAAACCAACGTCTTCCATCAGTGGCAATGGTTGGACATTTTTATCGAATCCTGCCGATAAGCCAATCGGGTTACAAAAAGTAATGCCACCCACTTGCTGCTGAAGCGAATTATCTTGAAAACTCCACGACTTACGAATAGCCCACCGAACAGGCGGTAGTGCTTGCACTACACACCGCCTAATAATTAATTTGTGGGTAAAGTCTGGGGTCAACAAGAATATTCGGCTTTATAATGTGTTTATACATATATCTAAAAAGTATACTATCGTCTTATGATTAAGCAAGTAAGCATATTTCCAACACTCACCTGAGGGTGAGTCATCAAAACTAATCTGGATGGGCGACAAGGGACTCGAACCCTGACCCTCTCGGTGTAAACGGATGCTCTAACTAACTGAGCTAGTCGCCCGTATCAAAAAGTGTGGTGGGCGATGAGGGACTTGAACCTCCGACCTCAGTCAATTTGATCAGTGACGCGCGCTCTAACCAGCTGAGCTAATCTGCCCTCACATAGTCTTGGTGGAGTCGTCGTAGACGTAAGCCTACTTCACCCCATATGGTGGAGGCACAGGGACTCCGAACCCTGGACCCCTGCTTGCAAAGCAGGTGCTCTAGCTAACCGAGCTATGCCCCCATCTCGCCAAGACTTTATCCATTGTACCATATCTTTTTATTCTGGGCAAGTGTATAATGGAATATGTATTATAATTTACCTTTGGATCTGTCGGCCTCATCGTTCTGATTATCGGAGCCGTCATGACCGTATATCATCAAAAGCTAGCAGATAACCTCGCGAGCGGTATAGCAGCTTCTGAGCGCTTCAAATTCTGAGGACTCGTTGTCTGTGAGTTGGCTTTGGGAATTATGCTATAGCCTCCACACTATTCCGTTGGGATGGTTGGTCGCTATTTGGTCGCCGATAGTTCCACAGACCTGTGTACTGATTCCTGCCTATATTTCAGTAGGACACTACGCGGAGAGCCCCGCCATTAGCTATGACAACAGAATACCCTCCACGTAGGAGGGTATTTCATATTAACAACTTGATTGTGCAATTCATCAATCGGCTTATCGTAGAGAGGTTTTGAACTTTGTCTCAATCCAGAAGGACTATTGTAAATATATGAGCTCAGCATATTTACAGAGACCGACCTAGCTCAACGATGATTACTCGACAAGCTGGCATCTATTCTCCCTAGAAAGGAGGTGATCCATCCGCACCTTCCGGTACGAGATACCTTGTTACGACTTAACCCCAATCATGCCCCCCACCTTAGGCCGACGAATCGGACTTCGGGTGTTGGTCACTTTCATGGTTTGACGGGCGGTGTGTACAAGACCCGGAACGTATTCACCGCAACTTGCTGATTTGCGATTACTGGCGATTCCGACTTCATGCAGGCGAGTTTCTTCTACAATCCGAACTGGGACTAGCTTTTGATGCGATTTGCTTCACCTCGCGGCTCGCTGCGCAGTGTACTCAGCCATTGTATTACGTTTCTAGCCCAGGACGTAAAGGGAAATACTGACCTGACATCATCCTCCTTCCTCCCCGTTACCGGGGCAGTCCAAGTGAAAATACAACTACTTGCAAGGTTGCGCCTCGTTGAAGGACTTAACCTAACATCTCACACACGAGCTGACGACGGCCATGCATCACCCTGTCACAGGGTTCCGCAAAGGCACAGTCTACTTTCGCAGACCTTCCCTGGATGTCAAAGCCCTGGTAAGGTTCTTCAGTCTCATCGAATTAAGCACATAATCCACCGCTTGTGCGGTCCCCATCAATTCCTTTTATGTTTTTAGCCTTGCGGCCGTACTCACAGGCGGGATACTTAACGCGTTAGCTTCACACTGAAGGGGTCGATACACTCCAACAGCTGGTATCCATCGTTTACGGCTGGACTACCCGGGTCATATACGGTTACCCCCACGCTTTGTGCCCAGCGTCAGAAATGGTCCAGTCACCGCTACGCCATCGGTGTTCCTTCTCTATATCTACGATTTCACTCCTACACAAGAAATTCCAGTGACCTCTACCACTCTCGGGTTTAACAGTTTGAATAATAGTCTGTATGGTTTGAGCCACCAGGTTTTCACTATTCATGATCAAACCGCCTACGCAACTCTTTACGCCCATCACTCCGGATAATGCTTGCACCCTACGTATGACCGCGGCTGCTGGCACGTAGTTAGCCGGTGCTTATTCATGAGTTACCGTCATATTCTTCATTTCAGAAAAGTTTTAGAACCCGAGGCCTTCATCCTACGCGGCGTTGCTCCATCAGGGCTTTCGCCCATTGTGGAAGATTCTCACTGCTGCCTCCGTAGGAGTCTGGACCCGTGTCTCAGTTCCAGTCTGGCTGATCATCCTCTCAGACCAGCTATGGATCGTCGGCGGTAGGCCATTACCCACCAACAGCCCTAATCAACGCAGGCTTCTCCCAAAGCGGATAAATCCTTTAATCCGAAGACCCTTATGCGGTATTAGCTACCCTTTCGGGCAGTTATTCCTCACTTTTGGGCAAATTCCTACGCGTTACTCAGCCGTTCGCCGCTCGCCGACAGGGTGCAAAAGCACCCTCGCTGCCGCTCGACTTGCAGGCGTGTTGGGCACGCTGCCAGCATTTGAGCTGACCCGGGACTCAAACTCTCCGTTAAAAATCTGCTGTGCATCAAGCATTGAGGCTCTACAAAATATAAACTGACGATGATATTGCACAATCAAATTGTTAGCACCACAGTCGGGTTTTGTGTACCGCATCTGCTTCACCTAACACATTAAGTAGCGTGATTGTCGCTTGCCTCGCACTCCAGCAACCAGACTGATATTCATCTTGCTGGTCTTAGTGGTCAGGTCAAGGGTTAATCAGCAATCATCTTGAAGCAATTACAAACGACTGTGGCCGCGCCCAGAACTGCTCCGACAAGCATTTCTGGCAGTGTGTATGACCATGTGCCACTAACTATCGACAGCTTTGGATGGTCTTTTCCTGCAATTGTTACTCTATTTAGTAAGTCTGCCTTGTTGTCCCGAAAGAAAATCGCACCATCACCGCATCATACAAACACAATTCGCCGCAAACCACGCAGCGAGACCGAACAACGGGCTTCCACACCTGGTAATAGCCGATAGTTAGCGCAAGTGACACCACCGTTGCACGTGAGCACTCGGCATGCCGCGGAAAACAAGATTGATTGGTGAACGAGGTTCGACTGAAAGCAACTCGGCGATTACGACCAAGTAATCCGGGCAAATGTTTTGACAGACTGCGCCACAGACCACGCGATGCCCGGTATCAGGAGATGTATTGCATCGGCACCTGGCTTACTCCTCCCTCGTCTGGACGCTTCTCCGATTAGACCAATCGACGACACCGCGTCACCATCACTCAACCGCACATCGGTGTCCGCCCTGTAGTCGTTTCGTGCCAAGCAACTTGATGTCGTTCAAGCCTCAGCCGGATTGTTTGACCATTTTGCTAGATACCAACGAGTGCTTCGTTCAATGTCGTCGGATCAATTGTCTGCGCACTGAGATAATTGGGCCAGTCTTTGCCGTTGCTAATAGCCGCCTTTATCCCGACGCTTTGCCACCGCGCGCGGCTCGGAAGTTGGTCGCTTTCAGTGCGCTTACCAAAGCTCGTTTCGCATGATAAACCAGCAGTGACAGCTCATCACTGGTAACGATATCCAGACCGACGACACAATCCGTCTGGACGTAGACGCACCCCACGTACACCACGGGCCGCGCTCGACTCCATCGGCCGGGCATCCTGCTTCTCGTTGAAGCGAATCGCCTGACCGGCTGACGTTGAACAATCACATCACTCTTTTACCATCTGTTTTCTTTGATCCAGCGCAGCCTCGTCGCCATCGTCTAGCTTAACAGCAATAAAGCCCGTTCGTCCGAATATTGGCACGCGTGCGCCAAGCGGAGTCTTCTTCACCGTACCGTGACTTGGTTGCCATAAATAGGTAGCTCGGTCACCAGCGTTCTTCTCGTGTTATGATAGCGGTGGTCTTCTATCTTTACGGCTGCAGTTGCAGCGCAGGTTCACCGCCGCCACACCTTTGGCACTGGGGCTGGGCAGCCGGCGCTCATGCGCTTGTCAGATCGGAAAAATCCGGCCTCGATTCGTAAAGTTAATAGCAAGTAGTCATGTGGGTATTTGCTGGCACCACCTGGTCAATGTGATATCCTCCTCCTTGGTAGTCATGCCGCGCTTGCCCTTGCCACCACGGTTTGCTTGCGATAATCACCGAGGAGTGTCCGCTTAATCATAATTCTCACCGGTCCAGCAAAATAACCGGCCTCCTCGTCCGGAATTAATTCCTCGTCAGAGAACTTTGCTCCAGTTCATGGTTGATACGCTACTACGCCGCTCGTCACCACACTTTTCCTTCATCTCTAGAAAGCTCAGTCTGATGATATTCAGAATCTCTTGCTCGTCGGCCACAAGATAGCAGTCGTGCGAAAATCGGCTTTCAAGAGCTCACGCAGCTCATTCTCGCCAACCGCCTCACGCTCAAGCCCGGTCAGGCGTCGTACCATGCATCGCCAAGATAGCCTGGCCTGGATCTCGCTCAGTCCGAACTTGGCGCGCCGTTCTTTTCCCACGCTTCGTCCACGAGTTTTTGAGGCACGAGTGATCGTGATCACCTCACGTCAAAGTGCTGATCCAGCGCAATTTTATAGCCTTCCAAGATATGTGCCCTCGCCTTGGCCTTTTCAGCTCAAACTCCGTACGGCGGCGCACCACAGATTGTCGGTGCTTAATAAACGCTCGCTCAAAGATATCAGTGCAGTCCTACAAAACTCCGCGGCTGCATGGTATTGACCAGTGCCAGCATGTTGTAATTAAACTGTTTGGAGCGCTGTCGGTTCTGCAGCTGATTTCGCACCTCTTTGGACTACGCATCTTTCAACTCAATGACACGGTGCGGACCTTACCTCGAGGGGCTTTCACCACCAGATCCGCCAGCTGCACCCGCTTTCTCAGAAGTTCACCAATGTCGATTAGTGTTGCTTTATTTACACCATATGGGATCTCTGTGACGACGATTTGATGTCGCCCCTTCTTGGTCTCCCTGAATCTCTGCCACTGCCCGCATCATCACGCTACCACGACCGGTCACTGCTTATTGCCTGACGCATCGGCGCACCACCGTGAGACAATTGCTCCTGTTGGAAAGTCTGGACCCTTGACATGCTTCAGTAGATCATCAACCGTCGCCCCCAGGATTATCAATCAGCTCAATCGTCGCATCCACCAACTCACCCAGATTTATGTGCTGGGATGCTCGATCGCCATACCAACAGCGACACCGATCTGGCCGTTCAGTAGCAAGTTCGGTAATTTTGCCAGCAGCACGATTGGCTCACGCTCTGAACCGTCAGTCATCGCCCGAGTCAGCCGCTCCTTTTCAATGTCGCTAGTAATTTCTTTCGGCTGGCTTGTCGAGTCGCGCCTCAGCATACCGGTGAGCTGGCTGGCGGATCTCCGTCCATTGAACCAGAGTTTCCTGACCCCGCACAAACAGGTATAACGCATCGCCCATGATCTTGCGCCAAACGCACCATATTGAGATCATAGATGGCAGAGTCGCCGTGTGGGTGATAGTTGCCATCACATCACCGATGCGCGCTGATTTGACGAATTTCGCGGTACTACGATTACTGTTTTGCGTTCGTGAATACAAGATACGGCGATGCACGGGCTTTGCACCATCGCGCACATCTGTAAATGCCCGGTCAACAATGACACTCATCGAATAGCGGAAGAAATATCACTGCATCACGCCTTCGAGTCGACGTCGCTCCAAAACCCTGTTGGCATATCGGTTACCATGTCCAGCGCTGGTCGCTTCAATTGACCGGTAGCTCGCGTTGGCTGTATCTGTTTATCCTGATCACTCCATATTACATCTCCAAATCCTCAGTCGGCATCGCCCAGCTTTGAATAAAGTTTTGCTGCAGCACGTCATCACCCATCAACCGCGTAAAGATTTGCATCCGCCTCTTCGGCGTCTTCGGCGCTAACCTGAGATCAGTACACGATTTTCTGGATTCATCGTCGTTTCACAGCTGGTCGGCATCCATCTCACGAGACCTCTTTAAACCCGTAGAAATCGTCATGCAGCGCGTTTGCGACATCCTGTTTCACCATCAATCACCGTACCACGTTCCTTCTTTTCAGCGATGGGGCTTGCCACACTTTGTCTCTTTCTCCGCACTCGTCATACGCATAAATCTTCTTCTGTCCACGGCTGGACTGAGTACAGCGCGGCTTTAGCGAGATATACATAGCCGCCCTCGACCACTCTTTCGCTGCGCGGAACAAGAAGGTCAGAAGCAACGTCGCGATGTGACCACGGTCAACACAGCATCGGTCATGATGATAATCTTGTGGTAACGCAGACCATTAATGTCAAACCGATCGCCAGTGCCAGCACCAAATGCTTGAATCATCGCTACGATCTCTTTGTTAGCAAAGCATCTTATCAAGTCGCGCCCGTTCAGTATTTAGCACCTCGCCGCGGAGCGGCAAATTGCCAGCTTTTCGCTGTCACGGCCCTCTTTAGCTGACCCGGCCGCTGGAGTTACCCTCAGCGATATAAATTTCGGCTATCACTTGGACTCTTGCTCGAGCGTCCCACAGCTTACCCGGCAAGCCCAGACCGTCAAGCGCGCCCTTGCAGGATCACATTGTCACGCGCTGCTCGCCGCCTTGCGATGCTCGGGCCGCCACGTCACTTTTGCCAACAATTTTCTTCGCAATGCTCGGGTTTTCTTTCGAGGTAGTAGAGCCAAAAGCACTCGTTTCATCACCTGCTCGACATAACGACGCATCTCGATTGCCAGCTTATTTTTGGTGCTGAAGCCTTCCAAATTGCGGGTCGGCGCTTTAACCAAGATAATCGCCGTCAAGCCCTCGCGAATATCGTCGCAGTCAGGTTATCTTCCTTTTCAATCAGCCCGGCCATTCTTACGCGCATATGGTCGTTAATGACCCCGTTAATGCTGAGCGAAAAACCAACTAGATGCGTGCCGCCATCCGGCGTCGCTACATTGTTAACAGCAAACGGCTACACTGCATCAATATAAGTATCATTATACCGTGTACGGCAATTTCCACCATACAGTCTTCAACTTTGTTTTCAACGAAAAGACGTCGCTTGATAAAACGTCGCCTGCAATGTGTAGGTGCTTTTACGCGGCTCTGAACACCACCCTCAAAGTAGAATCGCTTGCCGCTCACCTGTTCGGTCGTCAACAACTGAAGTGTGCACGCCTTTGCGAGATATGCGCGAGTGGCGCAGATAACTAACCACCCACTTGTAGTCAAAGTCCACCGTCGCACTGATGATCGTTGGATCTCGTAGAAGGTTATACGTGTCGGTTGGCCGACCGGTTTTACCAACGCCTGAGTGCGCTCGGCGACAACACACCAGTCGCAAACACCACGCGGTATAGCTGACCGTCACGCACCACTTCAGCGATCATTTTAGTTGAAAGCGCGTTTACCACGCTCGAAACCCACGCCATGAAGTCGATGACACTTTGCCAGCCGCCGCCATAAACTTACCACGCATGTGCAGCACTGTCGGCACGGTTTCTAGGGTGAGCAAGCCAGTTTTTGGATGTTTTATCAGCTGGGATACCGCGCCCATCATCGGTCACCTGGTACGCCGCCGTCTGCCGTAACACCACCTCTACCTTCGTCGCATAAGCCGCAACTTTGCCTCAACACCATTGAGTTATCAGCGATCTCCTTGATCAAATGGTGAACACCATCATACCCCGTACTACCAATATCACAGTTTCCCGTCGCTTACGCACTGCCGTCGAGACCCTCCAAAACCTGGATTTTGACCAGTTAACATAGGCTTGCTTATCTGTTTCGTTTAGCCATGCTTCCCTCACTATTTCTGATTTGTCAGCTATTTACAACTCAGTATACCGCAGTGTTCACTCAAGCTATAGTTTGCGTAAAAGCAGTCACTGTGCTATAGTGGAGACGGAATTTTTACGAACACATAAAACTAACAATATAAGGAGCGGCATGTTTAAGAAAATTGTCCTCCCACCTCGCAGCTGGCCCAAGCCTCGTCCAAGAGCTTGGCTTTGATGCAAAACGCTCCACAAGAGGAGATTACTCGCAAAACCGGTCTCATTCAGACCGCCCTAGCGCTCATTAGTGCAGTCATTTGCCGTTTTCCAACCGACCTGAATACGCCAACGTTGCCAATGCTTCAGACCTCGTTTATGGCGGTATTCACATCGAAATCACAGCTGCTCGCTGCGTGGGATAATAATCCCGCAAAATTACCGTGATAATGCTAGCATGCTGGTATCACTACGTGAAAAACTTGGTGAATGCTCACGAGATTCCGAAATTAGCACTCGCAGTAGCGGCCGCGATAATGGCTGGCAGTCATGGAGCCGAGTCTCACGTCAGCCTTCAGCGCGAGAGGTCCAGTTCCAAGTCGGTAGCTTTGACGCCGTACCTACGACCAGCGGCTGAATTTGACACTGGACGCAATCGCAGCGGCTCAGGTTCATGGTATAAATCACTGTCGTACGGCCAGTGAAGGTAAAGCCATTTGCCACCATCGCGAAGGCCTGCGCCAACATCGCTGCTCAAAGAGTTGCCAAAAGCAAAACCGAAACCAACTGCCGCCTGTAACTACTGGAAGCGGCCCGTTGTCACCGACCGCACCAAAGTCTCTGATGACAGCGTATGGTGATGTCCAAAACGGTGCGACTATTGCTGGCTATACTTTTATCATTAAAAACTCAGCTCACAGAAGTACTCCGCAAGCGCATCAATACCACGGCCGCAAGCACGTCATTACAGCACGCACTCGATAAGGACTGGCACGTACACCGTATCCGTTATCGTCCACACCAGCCTCGGCGACCAGACAAATAATGCACGTGCATCAACCCTTACGATCAGTCCACAGCCCGCTGCCGCTAAACGGTCGCCAACAGACCACCCTGACCGTCAGCCATGCCCGGGTGATGCTGCAATTTGGGTCAAGGACAACTGCAAGGCGCAGGTTACCTCGCACCAAGGCAGCACACACTCACTTCTGGTGGCGATGCCACCAAGAAAAAGCCAACGCCATGACCGCATTGCGTATAAGCTGACCGCTAAAAACGAGGGGAAAGCTCCCGGCAACAGTTGATCTGAAAGACGAACTATCCGACGTACTAGAATACGCCGATATCTCATGACAATGGTGGTGGGACGCTTTGACAAGGAAAAAGCAAACTCTTTTCGGGGCCGCATGTTACCCTCAAACCAGGTGAACAAAAGGTTGCAGGACCTACGTTGTCCAGCTCCGGGGTCAACTTTCACTAAAACCACGCGGTGCCAGGACCCATCATCACACGATTGCCGCATGACCAACGTCTTGGTACTGGGGTTGAAATCCTCGTCAACTGCCCAACACCAAAAGTCGTCGAGCAGACTGTTGCTACCCTGCCCCTGAACCGGTCCTGGAGAAAATATGCGACTGTTGCCGTATCGTTGCAGCTGTTGTCACCTTCTTTCTATTGCCGTTCACGACAACTAAATAAAAGAGGTTCAGCATCATTCGCCACAACATCACAGCGGGACGTTATAACATAGGGAGGGTAAATCATGTCAGAAAAACTGCACGGGGCTAATCCAGAGCTAGCAAAACGCCGGTGAACTTGAACAGTCAGCCAGCGAAATAGAACGATCAGCAGCCGAACAACTGGAGCGGCGGGCTGAAATGGGCCCGAACAACACAAAAAGCCTGACAATGCCCGTCACGAAGCACCAGAACAAGCAGCCGAAACAAATCAAACCGCCGAGGTAGAAAAGTCACCAACCCAGAAACACCTCGCCAGATCACCAAAGACGACCGCACTGAACTAATACCAAAGACGATGAAAAATGCAGGCGAATTACCGCCAGCTCACGCACCTGCAGCAAGGTTATCCACAACCCAGCTGTCAGAAAAAGCCAGCGAGGCTATCGGGCAACACCGTCGCACGCCCAAACCCTCATTATTGCCGGTGCACTTGGCGCGATCGCCCCAGTTGTCTACTTCGTTGCCCGGCATTACGGCTACGTTCTTCTGGATCAGAAACCATCATTCTCTTTGGTTGCGGTTGCTGTGCGCCATTGCTGAGTACGCTCGCGTTGGCTTCTCTTTAACAAAAGATAGCTTAGCCATGCCCATGTAGCTTGAGTTTGATACTTCACCATATCGTTATTATCGCCACGCAAGTCGAGGCGATTTTGCGGTTGTGCCTGCTGCAGCTCCGCTGCCATTCTATCAGCGATTGATAGCGGCGCGGTTCAGCGCAGCCCCATCCGAACCAGCCACTGTTGGCGCGGATGTCGGATGTCGATCTGGCGATTGTGAATTATCATGATGAGGCATGCCTGGCATGTGCCCCTGATGACCCGTTCAACGAAGTACCAACTCCCTGTGGCATCTGGTCAGCCGGCTGGGGCGGGCGTAGCAATACCTGGTGGCGCAGCGCCTTTGTCCAATCTGTGGCGGCCGCGTAGAAGCTAATTGCGGCTTCGCACCCGCCAAGCCCGGGTCGGCGATGCTAATCGCGATGTAGCTGGCTGCCCTGGCTGGGGAGTTAGCGGCGATGGCGCCCTCAGTCGAGGCTGACCAGCACTCGGACCGGTACCCACAGCTCCTGGCTTACCACCGCCCAGTTGTTGCGTTTTGATAACCACTCATCAAGGAAAGATGAGCCTCCCTTTGCAGCCGGCCGATTGAGCGATGGTCCAGTCGACGGAGCTGCTGGCGTTTTATTAGCCAAGCCGCCCAAATATTTCCTCTCAACACCGCGCGGGTTTGCCGTACTTCGCTGCCGATAGTCGTACCAACGCATCACGAAGCTGATTGTTCACCTGCCCCATTGGCGGCACCCAGTTCATACTAAACGGCGCCGACGGCACATTGTTGATCATCACCGAAGCAATCGACTGGAAATTTGGTAGCTTTTGATAAGTCATCAATATCAAAACACCGGCTGAAAACTTCTTGACCATCAAATTCCGCGTCAGTGATACCAATACGCCCTGAGATAACCGTACCAATGTTACCGATGATAGCCTCACGAATCTTCTCCTGTTAGCTGTGTCATAAACTGGTTACCCATTATCAGGCTCAGCTTATATTTTCGCGCCTCGACAAAATTGATTCAAAACTATCAGTCGCAAAAGTTCTGACCTCGTCAACATATAATGAAAAGTCTTCACGCTGCTTCTGGCTATCAGCCGCGACATCGCCGCCTGCCTGAAACTTCATGATAAAGATAGATTCCTAGTAGCTTGCTGCTCCAGCTCACCGCTTTACCCTTCGACAGATTAACTAACAAAATCTTTTTATTATCCATAATCTCACGCGGATGTTTAAAATCCTGATTTTGTCTGGCCAATAATGTCACGCATCGAGTCATTAGAATAAATGGACCAAACTTGAAACCACCCACGATTATCACTTCACCAGCCTCATTTGATCGCTGTGATGCCGAAACTCCTTCGTCCAGAAATCAATCACCTGCGGATCAGTGACATACTCAGCTTGTTCTTCACAAATTCTGGGTCAATGAGACACTTTTGGCACATCAATAAATGTTCCACCCGCCGATCCGCCATTAGCAGCAGCGCACAGTTGCGAAAATATGCTCAGCCGTGGCTCCCATCAATACCGGTATGCCCCGGATCGTACAGCCACCATAGCATGTTAATCGCCTCCTGCACCAGAAAGTCCTTTTGATCCGGACTGTCGAATTCAAACATATTAAGGCCAATTGGGTTTTTCCATGTCGGCGGGGTTGAAAATAGATAATATCTTCTACTCGCTCTTTTGGCACCTTCCCCATGAGCGACTCAACCAAATCACCGTGTGGGTCGATCAGCGCAAAGTCCCCGGCCATCCATCATGTCTTGATACGCCATATTTTCCTGCAATGCGACTGACTTACTAAACACCAGTCTGACCGATGATGTAAACGTGACGACGATCCTTTCCGTACGATACGAATTGGCTTTTTCGTACCACGAAATTCGTTGTAACCAATCATCAGTCCTCGTCCAAGACATCAGTCGGCCCATCAACCTGCTTCTGGACATCTGCCGCTTAACCTGTGAAGTTGGGATGGCAGTTGCGGCAGCAGGGAATAGGGTCGCCATCTCAACACTATTATGATATTACGAGATATGTTGCGGAAAAACCGCCTAATATCGCTGTGGTCATTTCCTCAACATGCTGTTGTCAGCGACAAAACGAAACCACTATTACGCGGCGAGTCAAACATCAAACGCAGCGATAATATTTTTAAGCAGCACCTGCGAACGAGCGGCGGTATTTGATGAAACAACTACTCGCACCAATACCTCATACGCCGATAACGGGTTTTTCTCGCTAATGGCATCAACCTCTGCCTGCCTCGGAGTGATGATAGCTGCTTGTCCTCAGGCTAATATCACCCTCTTTTCCCTTCGCTGACTGTGGTGGTTTCCATAACGCCTCAAAAATATCCGACCATTGAGATATCAACGCCCGCCACCTTCGTTGACTTCTTGCCCTTTGTTCTTCTTCATTTTCTCAACATGCTCTTCCGAAGCACGCGACCAACCCTCCCGTGCCGGCCGAACCAAGAACTGCAAACCGATACCATCGTCTTTGTGTCGCCGCTGACATAGCATTCCAGTAGCGCGCGCGACGCATCTCGCTTGACTCCTGATATGTTGCAATGGGATAGACGAATGATTTACGAAGCGAGAACTCACCACCAATTGTCCCGCCTCATCTTGCCAATTTTACTAAATACATTCGTATCAGCCACTTCTTCCAAGCGCGCAGCTGGATAAGCTGCCGCGATCGCTGGCGAATGACATCGACCAGCACCGTCGGCACCACGGCATAATAATGCACTCAGACCACCACGCGATAATCTCAAATGATAAGTGACGCGCTGCCCGTAGAGTCGACTCTTGAATCGCTGGCGGTACTGTATATTATACGATCACCTGCGCCTGACCCAGAATCTCTCCGTTAGTCACGCTGTCACGGCTCTGTCCCGTCAATATCCTCGCTTGATGGCGGCAATGAATTAGCAGCGGCACCATTTTTAGCCCGCGCTCATAATTTTTGCTTCACGCAGCATCTTTGCGATGCCGCGCAACAGTACGTCACGCCGATCGCCAATACCACGACAACAATAAAACCAGTAATTAATGGCCGCTATCCATATTCCTATCCGTTTGACTGGCCCATCTCCCTGTTGTATCGCTTTTGAGATAATCAGCCCAGAAGCGCGCAATTACCCGCGCTCGCTCATACGGATCATCTTTTGTCAAAGTAATAATCCGCTTCAATTTATCAACCCACTCCTCTCGATCAAATCATCATCACTAGCTATTAGCGGTGTGTCGTCAGTTGATGTCGTTGTTGATACAGAGGCCTGTACTGCTGGAGTTGTCGGCAGCGGAACGGTCGGTAGTACTGTCGCCGGCATCTGCGAGTCCGCCATATTAGTCATTGGGCGTTCGACAGCACTTCTCTCAACCCCTACCGATTTATATCACCATCAAGTCGAACCTCGCCGCCAGAAGCAGGTGGTAAACCTCAACTGGTGGACGCACTTGAGGCAACTCTGGTCTCATGTCTATATTGTACTCACGTTACCGATAGAGTTCCTACGTTCTAAAATCGTTTATGTATATAAAAACAACCAAGACTCAAAAAGCACCAGAAGCAGGATATCCCATGCTGTGATGCCACCAATTGATTGCATGCCAAGCAAGGTCACCGGTATAAGACCGACAACACTCGCATAATAATATAATTTCAATGGCGTTACCGAAGCCAGACCACGATACATATCATGTCGAGCAACACGCATCACTCGCGCGCCGTGTCACAACCATTGCCAACAGCATCCCAACGCAGCCGCTATATATAGACACGCGAAAAACGCCAAGATACCCAACGGACCAATGCTCATTGGCGCCACCACATGCATTAGCATAACGCCTACTGCCGCAGCAAGCACAGCGACTAGGGCAACATACCGATACTTCATACTCACACTATACCATAGACTACGGAGCCCAGGCGACGAACCATTGTATGATTAGTGAACCATCCGCCGCATTCAATAACCATTAGGGCGCGGTCACCTGTTCAAAATCCGCCGCTCAGGGCAACTGACCGCCCGAATTTCGGAGCATGTCCTTGCGCAACGTTCTCATCCTGCAGCATCCAGTAGTCTCATTGCTAATCACCCAACAAGGATTAACTGGAGTGCAGTGGTACTAATTATACGCGCGTCAACGCGTTACATCGCAACTATTAACTACACGTTAATAATCACAAGTTCGTCGGAGCATCGGCAACATTATGGCAGAATAATCTCGTGTTATTCCGGCTTCATACTGTTGCCGACCGTACGCCCAACGATGCACGCTGCCACGGACAGAATTATATACATTGTTAATGTTATTATTTTTGATAATTTTCGCTTTTTGTTTTATCAAAGCTATATTGATACTATACACGTACACGCCTACTCGGTCAATACTTTTACGTAAAAAATATGTTGTATTCATGACATTTTTCTAATAATATTCACATGCTCTCTCTGTTAAATTCTATAAAATGTATACTATACAACGTTGTAATATAAACTCATATACGATATTACCTACTAGCCTACGCTTCCCTACACAGCCACCCCATGACGGTATTAACACCTGGCGCATAATCCAACGAAGTGTAGTCGCTAAATGTTTGCATAAATAAAATACCTGGATGACTAGATCCTCAGTGTACTCTGCCTTGCCATCTCTTAGCGCAAGCTCTCAACCACACAGGACCTTCTACTTGATGGGCAGCAGGACTTAATCTACTCCATCAAATGACAACCCATGATCTCCATCAGACCACCCTCTGCCAACCCTCTCAATTATGTGGTATTTTTACCTAGATTTTTCTGAAAAATCGTTGACATAACCATTTTTATCATTTACTATAGGGGTAGCTTCTGAACAGTTATACACAACTTTTCAGGGGCCAAAAATAAACAGCACACGCAAACTCCACTTTTTGAAAACGACCACTACTCGCAGGTGGTTGTTTTCGCTTTCCCGCCAACATACTCAATTGTGATCTCATTAGCTTTAGTGATAAAAATAATCGACCATCTCCGGGTCGATATATAATATATCTGGTGGAGCTGCCGGGTACCGCCCCCGGGTCCAACTGGTATCATGATATTCGTTCACGAACAGAGGCTCATTTAAAAATTGTATAACGCCACCTGACTAAGAAATGAGTCGAAAAACCAAGTTCCGTTACGCGGAGAAAGTCCCGCATGTTCGCCGCTGCCGAACATGCAGCCAGCAACACACACTATAACACCCTAAACTTTTGCCTGTTGCCAGCAAAGCGACGGTCGTCATCAAATTACAGCGACTGTGCAGCAGCCATTGGAGTGAAAGCACTCTTCGAGCTAGCAAATACACCTGCAAGTTTAGACTTTGGTAACTAAAAATATACGTTACGCGTATCGTCGGCTCGCAGAATATCTTGATAAAGTCCAATCGTCGAAAGCTATGTCAGCCCCATCAATCCACCCTAATTATAGCAACCTTCCCTTTTCAAGTCTAGCTATCTATGCTTTACTGTGTATATGGTTAGCAAGGTAGTTTCAGCGACACCATATGGCTTTCACGGTCAGCTTATTGAAATTGAAGGCGACATATCGCGGGGACTGCCTGGATTGCAAATTGTTGGACTTGGCAATAAAGCAATCGACGAATCACGTGATCGCGTACGCAGTGCCATCAAAACTCGCTGCTTGATTTCCCAAAAGGTAAAATTACCATCAACCTCGCTCCAGCAGAACTGCCAAAAGATGGTACACAATTTGACCTACCAATAGCCCTCGCGATTCTCTGCCTCGGCAAACAACTTCCTCAAGCCTCCCTAGAGGGCGCGCTATTTGCTGGTGAATTGGCACTTGATGGTAGTCTTCGCCCTATTCGTTCAGCTATTACTATTGCCGAAACGGCCAAGCAGCACGGTATCTCAACGGTATACCTACCATCCTCAAACAGCGAACAAGCCTTGCTTATCCCTAACATTACTGTGATTCCCGTAAGCAACCTAACAGAATTATTCCTCCATCTCAAACAAGAAAAGCTCATTCAGCCTGCGTAAAACCAAAGCGACAATATCACCAAAAAGAAGCGTGGCATCATTATTGATGATATCCGCGGTCAAGAGCAGGCCAAAGCGGGCCATCGCCATTGCCGTCGCAGGTAGGCACAATATTCTGCTATCCGGCCCACCGGGATCTGGCAAAACAATGCTGGCCCGCGCACTCAATTCACTACTACCGCCACTATCTGACACTGAGATTATTGAGGTCACAAAGCTCCACAATCTTGATGGAAATCAAGTTAGCCACGATATTATCGTTGACCGACCATTCCGCACACCACACCATACTGCAAGCCGCATATCAATGATTGGCGGCGGTGCAAAAGCCGCACCTGGCGAAATTAGTCTAGCACATCATGGCACTCTTCTTGGACGAACTATTAGAATATCCTCGAACGACGCTGGAATCGCTTCGTCAGCCTCTGAGGACAAGCAAATCATAATTTCGCGCCCAAGCAAATACTACTACCCCGCAAATTTTATGCTAGTTGCCACGATGAACCCCTGTCCTTGTGGTTATCTAGGTGATTCAGAAAAAGTTGCTGCTCATCAACCCAAATCTTAAACTATCAGAAACGACTATCTGGTCCGCTCCTGACCGCATCGACCTAACCATCAACGTTTTCCGCATCGCACATGAAGATTTATTGTCTCATAATTCATCGTCAGATTCACAACAAAAACAATTTGAAAATATATATTAAAGTAGCCCGTAAACTACAGACTAACAGATATAAAAATAGTAATAAATACAACGCTGACATAGATAGCAGTAGTGTTGATAAAAATTACTGCGCTAACGGCTGAGGCTAAGCATTTTCTCCTTACAGCCGCCAAAAGCTTGATTCTAAGCGCCCGTGGTTATTTCAAAAGTTATCAAGGTTGCTCGTACTATTGCTGACCTTGAGTCATCGCGTGAAATAACAATTCCTCATATAGCCGAAAGTCTACACATACCGACAGATTATTCCAACCCTAGCGCTTGAAATCTACCCCCTATACCTGATACAATGGCTGGTGAAATTAATCTAAAAATTGCTTCAAAAGGAGAGCTAGGAGATTAATAAATCAATTCGTATCAACGGAGCAATCCGTGCCCTGAGAACTGCGTGTCGTTGGTTCTGACGGTGAACAACTAGGGATAATGGCTCCCTGCGCGATGCCCTCCAGGCAGCAGAGGATGGGACTCGACCTCGTTGAGATATCACCGAATGCCAATCCACCAGTTGCCAAGATTATCGATTGGGGCAAATTCAGTATCAGAAGATCAAAAGATCAGCAACGCAACAAACGTGCAGCAAAAGTTGGCGATCTAAAGCAATAGCGCTTTGGTCTAAAGATCGGCGCTGGCGATCTCGAGGTAAAACTGCGTAAGATGCGAGATTTTCTCGCCAATGGACATAAGGTCCGTATCCAAGTTGTCTATAAAGGGACGTGAAATGGCACACAAGGAAATCGGCTACGAATTGATTCAAAATCACCGATCAGCTTGAGGAGGAAGCAATTTAGAACAAAAGCCCTCAGATGGCTGGCGCAATCTGAGTGTGGTAATAAGGAGTAGTAATGCCAAAATTAAAGACCCACAAAGGTACCGCGAAGCATTGTGTTAACGAGCTCTGGCAAATTAACTCGTCAGCGCATTTATGGTCACTTATTGGCTAAAAAGTCGAAAAAGTCGAAAAACGCGCAATTAATACAACAGCAAAGGTAACAGGCTCGATGGCAAAAATGCCCGACGAGCAATGGGGGTTTAAATCTACGAGGGTAAAACGAGGCGTCTCCGGACACGCAAAACATAAGAAAAATCATAAAAAGCTGCCAGCGCATGGCATAATCGAACTCGTAGCTTTCGCCTTGCTAGCAAGGAGTTATTAGGGTTTTACAATCGCCTATCGTGACCGGCGCAATAAAAAGCGTGATCTCTCGCGGCCTGTGGATTACTCAGTATCAATGCAGCCGCCCGTCAAGAAGGCACGACATACGGCAGGCTCATGGCCGCTCTCAAAGCAAATAATATTGAGCTCGACCGTAAGGTGCTAGCAGAGTTAGCTGTTAACGAACCTGCGGCCTTTGCTGCAATCGTGAAAGCCACACTGTAGCATAACTCTACGTTCTAATATATTTAGAAATAGTAAAACCTTCCACTATGAGAAGGTTTTTTACTATGCAGCCCACCGATAAGCCGTGGGTTCTGTCTTGAGCGATCATCTATCTAGTTTACCTGTTGCCAGATAAATCAAGCGGTTATCGACCTACGAGCGGACAGCCTCATTTGTAGGTCTCCTTGCAGTCGACAGGGTTTACCTCTCCTGTGTCACCGACCGAGGACCGTAAGCCTTACCTTACCTGTTTCTACCTTTTCCCCATGTCTATTGCCACGAAGGTAGTTTTTGTTTCTGTGGCACTTTCCTAGAGTTACCCCCGGTCGCCGTTAGCGACTGTCGGTGTCCTTTACTGCCTCGGACTTTCCTCTTGGCTTCACTCGCCAAGCGATCGCTTAGTGGACTGCCCTATTATTATACATCATAAAGCCCCAAGCAGTGCAAGCGCGTGATATTCCCCCGCATAAACTGCAAGAGTGGGTATCCGCAACCCAGTCACCACGATGACTGACCATTAGATTCCTATCATATGATGTTAGGAAAATCAGAGCGCCTGCTCACCTGAGGCTATCTCTATTATACACCAAAAATCGAGACAGAATTGGATAATACCATTAGTGGCAACCGTCATTATTCGCCCAATCGCCGCTTGTCCGATCATGACAATGATAAACACTACCATCACCCCATACTGCTCAATCCATTCTATACCGCGACGAATGTTTTCTGAACAAGTGCATACACAGTCGCGAATCCCATCAAGTGGCGGCTAATGGCAAACATATTGAATACATCCTAAATTAACTGATACGGCGAGGGTTAACACCCTGACCCGCTAGGGTATTTTGAACTAACCCACCACTAGTGATAACTCCGCTAACGACACCTATACCAAATGCCAAAATGCTAAAAACAAATTAGTCAGTGGCCCAGCGAGCGCTACAAAACGTTGCGCCCCACTCACCGTGACGCACGCCGCCGAGGATCGAACGGCACCGGCCGCGCACCGCCAAAAATTGGCAGCCCCCAGTAGAGCCAACAGCATTGGCGGTAATAGTGTCATGAACGGATCAATATGCTTCAGCGGGTTTAACGTCAGTCGCCCTCTGTCTCTTGGCCGTATTATCTCCTAAGAAATAGCCCATAAACTGCATGCATCGCCTCATGCAGTGTCATTGAGATAAGAATGACCGCCAAGACCATCCAAATATACTAAATCCATAATTACCATTATAACACCTTGACTAATTAGAAATACCGCTGCAATACTATAGATTGTTTAGTTAATAATCAGCGAGGTTGAAATGGCATCACGATGAACTAACCGGCAAAGGCAAGCAATACGGTCACAACGTTAGCTTTTCCCTTCGCCGCACTAAGCGCACTTTAAACCAATCTACAGAGAAAACTATTGTAGTAGACGGCCAAAAAGGTCGTTTTTAGTTGTGAGTACTCAAAGCAATTCGTACTCTCAAGAAAAAGGGCTGCTGCGTCCAGTACAGGCAAAGGTCGCCTGGGTTAAAACCCTCCAGCCAAGGAGGGGTTTTAATTATGGTCTGGCCACTCGTTAGATTAGCTCCGTGCAATAGTAACGACCGATGACGTTCGGGCAAAGATGTAATTCCTTTCACTTTCCACTTGGATCCAGCATCAATAGCCTCCATGCCCATTTCGCCAACAAACACCGACAGGTCATCTTGTGGCACTTCGTAGTGTAGCGCGACTATCAGCATAATGTGATTGGATGACTGCTTTTTGGCTCAATTGCGCATCATATTGGCTGCAGATGTTGCATCAGTGTATAGCCACCACCCCTACCGGTATCACTACAACGTCAACAACGCCAATCTCTTCCAACTGAGAATCCGACAATTTTTGGAGCAATATTACCTATAATCACAGCACGAACATCACCAATTGTTAATCGATAAAATTGTTGATCGCATCACTTTTCTGTATCAATATGCCGCCACGCTGCAATACCTTTCAGAGACACATCACCGACCTCATACTCACCCGGCCCACTCAGTAGTAGCCTTGGTGTAGTATTATTTACAGCAAACCTGTCCTCTGTTAGTACCGACATCCTGTACGCCGAGGCTGTCTTTAAGACCAACTAGCGAGAGCGCTGGATCAAACATAATTTTTACCATTTTTGTTGTAAAAACAACGTTATTTGCACCTTTATATTCTATGTCAAACATATATATTCCCCCTTACTCTAGTATACCCTCTACATCTACAATAACCGAGTGCTTACTATTCATTATTTCCATGACAAACTTATCTCTAACGCTCAGACGATAGTAGAAATCATCATAGCTCATTAGCGCATAATTCAGCTCTCTCCCCTCGGATTTTTCAATTTTTCTTAACAGCACTCACTAACTCTTGACTCTGACAGACGACCAACTAACAATATATCGACCCGACTCGTCGATCCACGCACTAACGCACCGGCGACTATAGCGATTTTTAGTCCAGATAACCGAGCAATATCACTCACCCACGGTATACTGTTCTTCTTGTTGTTATCAGCCTGCTCACTCGGTCGTTCATCAGCAAAAATCATCTTTAGTGTGTAAAGTATGCATACTGCTGATTCGCAGCATAATACAATTTATTATCATAATTATTTGATCATCGATGACTCCGACCCTGAGTATATTTATAGTTCACGCTGTACCGAGTTAATCTGCTCACCGATCAATCACGTAATCTTCACGTAAAATGATTTTCAGGGCTTTGCAAAAACAAGTGTAACAACTTCACCCTTGTTTTTGAGCCAAATAACGCGTCAATCATGTATTAAAAATTGTACCATAAATTTTACGCCTGAGCCAAAGTTGTGACAAATAGTGTTCAGCAGAATCAAGTGTTGCCCACACAATGAATGTTACGACGCACACGTCATCTGTCGCTTCGCTAGTTGCCAGTCAGCTGTAATAAATCGCTGCTTTAATTCACCTCAGTAATATTTTTGTTCAAAAATCACGGACCAACGGATAGACGTTACCTGTCGCAGCCCCACTATCCCAGCCATATTTTTGGTCAACATCATTGCTTCACCCGACAACATTATTTGAAAATAATTGTTCAGACCTGAGCACAATTCTTGTTCGTAGTGTTTTTCTATTCGTTGCTATACCTACAACGATAGTTATTGCTTTCATTACAGATTCACCCTCTGTTATATCTATGTTCAATAGAGCGTATAAGGTAACGTTTATTTTTATTATTTTCTGGTAATTTTTATGTTGTGTATATGACAATAATATTGCAGCTCAGTTACTGTCTCTAACTCACTCCGGAAAAACAGCACTAGGAGGTCCACAAATTGAAAAATCAAAGAGTACTGCATCAATATAAAGACCTGTGCCGCCAACAAGGAACGGTAAATGTCCCCGGGAACAGAATTTCACTTATTTTCTGCAGAGTAAGTCCTTAAACTGTGCAACGCTAAATGCCTCACCCGGACTAATCAAATCAAGGCCCCAATGAGGCACTGCTTCGCTCATCCCTGGTTGGCTTTTGCTGTGCCAATATTCATATCTCGACATATCGTCCTACTATCGGCACAGACTATTTCACTCATTATATCGTTTCGCCAAATGGATCGCTAACGAGGTTTTCGCCGCCAGCAGTCTGGCTGTGATAACAATTAGTGGTACTTTATGCTTCATAGCTTCGGTCGCCATCGTCGCCCTCAAAAATCAACTATCCGCCACCTCTCATCACAATAAATACCGTCCTGCTCAAGTAACTGCTTCTGCGCATCCTGCCCACCCGGAAAGCCGACAGCCAAGCCACCCTTCGTATTTACAAGACGGTGCCAGGGGTAAAATTTTCCCGGGCCACCGTGCGCTATGCCACCCACACCAAATTGGCATATGGATGTCCAGACAGCGCAGCCAGGTCACCGTATGTGTCACCTTATTATCAGGCAGCTGTGCCATAAGAGATAAACCCGGTCTCGCAGGCTAGCTACCGCAATTCGCTCAATTTCTACCTCACTTCTGACCACGAATGGCATCGCACCACTTATCCGGCAAGTTATCTGCCCGATTCCAGGTGCATAATCACCAAATAAGATGGCATTACGACCAGTTTTCAGAAACAGCTAGACAATGTTTCAACTGATCATCAATTAAAACATCAGCATTAATTTGCGTGATTAGCTCTGTCTTGTTAGTTTATGAGAGTTCTGTGTACCGTGTCCCATAGGCCAGAGAAATAGACCGCAGAACTGGCAAAAATCCCCTGGAAAATGCCCTCAATCCACAGTAACGTGTCGCTTTGAGCCCGCAAGCGACGCGAAGTAGCGATCGTGAGATGATGCATCTGCGACATATTCCTAAGCGCCTCCGCTACATGAGCATATCCCTTTATTATGCCAGAATCATGAAAGACATGGGCGCGCCGCTCTGCTTCCTCGCGTCAACACGCCACATCTCCGACCAATGTCACTATAGTCATCAACACTCAACCACGTGTGCACCGCTCATTGCTAAACGCTACAAACCCGATTGCATTTTTCAGCTAGAACATCGTCAATCGATCGCGATTCTCAGTCTACGCACAAGATCACAGCCCTGTATATACTCAGCTAGCTTTACTAGCCTAACCTTTTCTTCTTCACCAGATTGTGTACGCATGTTTGCTAACCACTGCTCTTTTATCTTTTGGACCAACGATGATCTGTATTGTATTTTGTACAACAGTTGCTTCACGAATCTTTTTACCAATTGATTCATTTCGTGTATCTATAGTAAAATCTTACATCGTTGTATTTTATCGGTTTCATTAAAAGTCACCCCTGATAAAATCGTTATTGTTTCATCAACGTAGTCAAAAAACAGTGTCATTGATCGTCAAGATACGCACCTGCTCTGGCGCTACCCAGAACGGGAACCAGCCTGCCTGTATAGTCTCAATGAAGACGCTCAAGAATCGCTCAATTGAGCCGAGCAATGCACAATGAATCATCACCGGTGTTGTAAAATTACCATCACTCTCGATACTCCAGACCGAATCTCTGTGGCTGCACGAAGTCCAGTTGCACCGTTGCAACCTGAGAGCCACGACCAATGGCATCAGTCGCCATAAAGTCAATTTTTGGTCCATAAAAAGCAGACCTCACCTTCCTGCTCAAAATGGTCCAAGCCAACTTTTTCAACGGCTGATTTCAACTGATTTTGTGCGGAAGCCCAGATTCACTCACCCAAACATGCATCAGAATCATCACGATAATCGAGTCGAACTCGCAGTTTCATATCAAATAGCACTGTATACTCCTGGGCAGCAGACTAATAAATTGTTAATCTCTTTGTTCAATTTGATCTGGCCCGAGACATGGCTGTCATCCTGGGTTGGGCGAGCGCACAGATTCAGACCACCAAGCTCACCGGTTTTCTCGTCACGATAGTCAGTGAGTTGTCTCTAGGTAGCGCACTGGCATATCACGGTAGCTGCGTGGCTGCGAGGCAAAAGATCTGCGTATGGTGTGGACAATTCATCGGCTTTAATGCCATTTCATCACTAGTTTCCTGACTTTTAACCGAGAACAGTTTCTTCACCAAATTTAGCCCAGTGGCCTGATGTTTCATACAAGTCCTTTTTAGTGATATGTGGTGTCCAGACTTTTTGCAAAAACCGAAAACTTCTGACGTAGTTGGTCGAATACCGAGCATACAAAGATCACGCAAGATAGTTCCACGAGGTGTGAATAACGGTAAAGCTAACGCCCACGAGCGGCGATGTTGTATACAGATCAAGTTCCTGCCCAGCTTTCGGTGATCGCGTTGCTTGGCCAGTTCCAATTTCTCCCAAACGCTGTTCGTCTGAGCTCTTCCTGTGTAGCAAAAAGCCACGCCGCATAGTCGCCGCATTCGGGGGATTTTTCTCACACACGCCAGTAGGCACCTCGCGATTCGCATCAGCTTACTGCGCCAACTCACCGGTGGCTTGCAATGACATGCGGTCGACATAGGTCCTGAATCGTACCGTTGGTATAGAACGAGACCTCGCGCCGAGTGCACCCTCGCTCTCTCGGTAATTGTACCTCCATTTCTGCAGCATCTAAATCTTTCGCCACTGTCGTCCCAGCACGTTTCAGGTCATTAAGTAGTTCCTCTTTATACGGCCGATGGCTGTCCTTAGCCCATTGAATCGTCTGGTCACTGGGCATTTTGTACAAAACAAAATCTTTGTTTTTCGGCAATGATTCGACGCATTGTCTCTTTTCAATTTTGCTTAAACTGTTGCTCGCCAATCTTCGTTTCGCCAAGATCAACATCGTAACAAACCCATGCTCAACAACCGGACCAACCTGAATTTAGCATCTGGTCAATAACCGCTGCATAGCCGCCGCCATGATATGCGCCAGGCCATGCCGCAATTGCGTATAGTTCATCTACTCGAGCAGAACCTCCTTTTGAATAATTATAAAGCACGTCCAAACGCACATATGCGTACGCGCCTCGGTCCCGAAATGAAACCAGGAGGTCTCCACCCTTGGCGATTACTACTCCTTGCTCCGGCTGGTTCGTGCGCCGCAACCGCTTTCAGGCCGTCGCTCGAGAGGTGGTTGGTCTCTCGTCTTCGTTGTACCTCTCAACCGTACCATTAGTGTTAAAACCCGCCAAGCAACCCTTACGCAGTAATACTAGATGGCGTATTATGAATACTAAGTGGCGAAGAATCAAGAAAACCCAATGCAGTGAGCCGAATCATGCTGCTTTGAAAACAAGGTGCGGCAACCATATGAAGCAGCACTACAAGAACCGTACTTTGGCAGACCGGCTTTACCAGCATCATGTGTTCGTTGCAGAAGCTAATTACGCAGATCAAATCCAGCAAAAGCGACATGGTGCAGATAGAGAACTAGTGATAGCGGCGAGCATACCACATGATATAGCAGACGTCGCGTCATGTCTCGTTTTCATGAAAACCACATTACCAGAAAGTCTCGCCACATGGCACGGGCCCTCCCACAGGAGAGAGCGCGGATCTCTCTTAATAAAGAAATATCCATTATTGCCGATGATGCTATTGCAAACATAGTTGCCATGACGAGTTTAAGACCAACCAATGTCACGTGCGCAAAACTTTTGCTACGGCTGATGCGTGATGGCCCATCTGACAACCTGATTTCTATATCCACTTTTGCACATGGTCGGTGGGTAGCCAAATAGTGTAGGTCTTGTGGATGCACAAAACGATGGGCCGCAGTAAACTAATCGTGACTCTCTCATAATAAGACATTGCTGCGTTTTGAGGATGTTAAAAGTAGTCAGGTAGAAAGTCAATACGATACCTGGTCGTGTCATGTTCTCACATGAGAGATAATTGCATTTGCCTTCACCTATCTCCCTGCCAACACAAGGAGGAGCACGGCGATTAGGCCACTGCCAGAGCGCTTCATTGACGTTGAAGAGTGAGAGGTTCGAGCCTCTATTGCCCACCATCATTGTATACATATATAGAACCCTCACACATGCGTGAGGGTTTTCTGTTTACACATATATATATTTTTCCCACTAGTATATCAGCGATATGACAATATATTGGATATGATTTGTATAAATTGTTTTCACGACAAAACTATTTACTAAAAATCTCGTAGACACACGGTTAGCTGGCGTCTGGCGACGACGGGCCTGTCCAGAATGCGGGTGCAGTCTTTTACGACATACGAACGAGCTACATTAGATGAGCATATAGTACAAGCACGAGATGATCAACCAGCCAATTTAATCTTGGGAAGCTCATTATAAGCATGCATAGCTTTCAGCATAATGAGCATCGCTGCACCTACGCCAGCTACTTCCTCGCACAAACCGTGCAGGAACGCATTATCGGTCAGAGCAAGAAACTATCCGCGCAAGCCATTGCCCAGGCGACACACAGTTCTACAACGTTACGACCCAGTAGCAGCAATTCAATACTGCTGCTCAGCACCACCTCATTACTGCGACGCGGGCGGCTTCGACCGCTTACGTGCAGTTGCTCTGACGAGCATTAATCGCTGCTGCAGCTTTTCGTAACATCAAACTTATCAAGATACCAACCAACTAGTAGACGAGTTTGTGCAGTAAATGCCGCAGCGGAGCTGTAAACAATGGCCGTTACCGGCATCAGAAACCACTGCAGCAGCATCCAGACATTTCGGCGGCGCGTATAGCGAATCGGGCGTGGCGGCAGAAGCTTAGAAGGCGCTGAAAGATTGCAATCGCCATGCCAATTAACGCAATTTGCTGTAGGGTGCTCACTGCTGTCAGGTAATTGATGCGCGGCGACACTACAGGCAGCCTCGGCGATGTCATAAGCGGTACCCAGCCACCAAAAGCGATTAGAGGGTTGAAACACGGCCAGACGTCACATGATCCATCGAGCAACCCTGACAACGTCGCGAAAAAGCCAGCCAAAATGGCACATTACGCTGCTTTAGTAAAGACCCGCTCGCCAACATATGCAGCATCAGACGCCCCACATGCCGGCGGCAAGCTGAATAAACTGTGCCTTTGAGTGTCTTTGTATACGTGGCCGACAATACCGCGTCTTGATAAATCGGTGCTACGGAGTGGCACAACTCCACTAGTTGCCGCCAAAATAGAAACAACTGCGCCAATACTGGTGACCATCTTCGACAATCGTCCGAACACTCCAGAAATCCATTTCCATCAAGCGCATCCATTGGCTGAGCATGTGAGGCAAAAATTACGCAGTGAATAGAGGCGCATGAGCTAATAATATTCCAAAATGAGTTACCCGTCGCGACCACACGCATCGGTGCTGGTACATCCCAAATGTACTGGTAAATAGACAGACTGGTTGGTATGAATAGTGCTTTGCTGATCTTCACGGACGATATATTCATACGTGAGATAATCAAAATAAAGCTTCATGCGGCTTAGTTGTCGCAATCCATCGTCGTGACGATAACGCTACTATATGGAATGTTCTGCTCCTTGAGCCACCCCTTTAGCCAACGCCCAGCGTACGTGATATTACCACCCTGCCAATCACACCTCATTCAGGATATCCTTTGGATGTTTAACGATATGAAAGGCGTGGAAATACTTACTGTAACGTTTTTGTAGCGTCTTGGCGTCAGTATCAATATCCTTACCGCCTCGCTCCTCCTATATGCAAACACCATAATCATACGCTTCTTGTCGTGTGCGTAGCAATTTACTCGACAATCGGCTCAATCACCTCAATACCCTCGTTATAAGCCGGCATGATGGCTGCATTATAAATTTCGATGGCTTCGGGAAGAATCCTGGCTGTGCAGTAGCAGATGAGGCGTAGGTTTTCTTATGCTCCGCAAAACCGAGCCTCTTTACGCTGCTGATCACGAATATGCGCACTCGTTCCCGCTTGTGGATCTTCGAGATCTTCAAGACGTGCATGCCAGTCAATCAGGCATGCCTTGTCCATTTTGGCACGACCGGCGATCATCATGGTACGTAATACCGATAACGCGCACCATCATCGACAGGATGATGATAAGCAGATAGAGCGATACAAGCAGTGGACTAAAAATCGACAATATGACGAGAAGAATAATCGCGCCATAACTCAATAGACCTGGTAGAATTCTAAAAATCGAGTAGAACGGTTTTCCAGCTTACCAAGTGGTATCCTCTATATCCATCATTCTACACCACCGATGCGATTACGATTATTGAACAAGCAACAATGCCAACGCGGCCGATACGGCATCGTTAACCAAAGAAATGCCAGTGCTAAATCTCGACGCTGTCCAGCGCTGCGAGCTTGGCGCTCAATATGATATGCCCAACCGTAATCATATGCAACATCGCCATACGTCCATAGTGAATACCAGTGACCGCGATACAGCCCCGTCACATCTAAAACGCACTGTGCTGAACAATAACCTGCGTTTCTTTGGGCTTGATAGTGATAGCAAAAGAAATGATGATTACCAACGCCAGCAAAACATTGACAACGACGACGAGACCGAGTAACCAACGATCTTTTCCATCATCTGTTGTAATGTACTTGTACTGCGATTTTTCACACCAGCCTGGGCCGCTGACCGGATTCGAACCGGTGACCTACGTTTGACGAAAAGCGCCGCTCTACCAACTGGAGCTACAGCGGCATGTCTCCCCAGGATTATAGCAGATGGGCTAGGCACGCAAAAGATGACGACAGGTAGACCGAGGCTTTTCGCTCACCAGACTTTTTGTTCAGCTGGTTGATCAAGATGACATGTAGGTAACATTTTCTTATCATTGATCACTTATCAAAATTAGCCTTAAACGTCGTCAGTGGAATCTTGAGATACGAGTAAGTAACTGAATTATCGTCCCGCGAGCGTGGCTGGACAAAGTAATAGCCATCACCACCAAGCGGTTTAATAACCCCGGATCATCGTACCATCTGCAGTTTTAATCGCCGCCTCGGTCAGACCGCCATCCTTATTAGCCTTCGGAATAATAGTCTCTGGCATTAATTGCACTCGCTCACCAAATACCGCCGCAATATCAGCCAATGACTTACCGGACTTGAGCTGCGCTTCAACCTCCTTAACAATATTTTGCCGCCGCTTCGTCAACAGCGAATGATACCCTCCCAGCGCAGCAGCGAGGCCCTAATGCCATCACGCGCCTCATCAAGTGACCAACTGATCATATCTTTTGACCGCCGAACGGTAGGCCTCTTTGACAGGCCGGCATCCTTTTGCTGACGATCCATCTCTTCATCAACCTTACGGTCATCGACTCACACATTCTTTTCTCTCGAGCAAGCTTGCGTACATGATGTCCTGTACCGCCTGATCTCGCGGGCTCGCTGGCGCTGGAAGGCAACTTTATCACCAGCCTGATCCTGCCCCTGAGTCTTAAGAACGGCCATATTACCACGGTTATACAACAAATAATCACTATAGGAAACAAACTCCCCTCTACCGAGCCACCGCCAGCAGTGGCAAAATTTTGGTGATACGATACGCTAAATCGCTCGTATCTTTTCCAGACATAGAGCTGCAGATATAACAGAACAATCACCGTCACAAAGCTCCAGCGATACTAATAAATATCGTGTTTCTGACTAGTTTATGCTTTGGAGTACTGTATTGGATACTTGTGTTTGCGCCCCACCGGCAGCGTGCAACCTTCTCGCGATGCTCAGCGACGGTATCATTAGTAACCGCGACGGCAGTGAGTGTTTATCCTAACCTTCGTTGACTCTCTTTTAGCACGACCACTCCTTCAGCGGCAAGGTCCACTCGCATCTTTGCAGCTTATTAAATTCTCTATCTGGGTGTTCAACATTTTAATGACAAGATCACCAACAAATGTCTGGATAACTATTGTACCAAAATTTGAACATTTCGCCTGTAGCCAGGCACAACATAGCTGATATTTTTGGACCTTTTGACAGCTTAAGCTCAATGACATCCTTTACCAAAAACCATGTTGTGTTATCTGGCGTAGCCGCTGGTTCGTTACAATGTAGTATGTATAAAACCACATCAAGAAATGATAGCTAAAAGAATGAGGCCAAAAATGAAGCTACTAAGGAATACCCACAAGAGATTGAGATTGTCCTGCCAGATAAGGTATGGCAATGCACCAATCGTCATTGAATAAGCAGCAGTAAAGCCCTTACGCATAGCGATAATATGTCGGCGAGAAATACAAACAACCTCGTCATCGCGCTGACCATCAAATGCTTTTGTCTGGTTTAGCTTTTTCGTCATAATTTCTTTTGGTACCCCGGCAGCAGTCGAACCTGCAACCTTATCCTTAGGGATGAGATCTGCTCATCCAGTTGAGCTACCGAGGCGTCATTACACAAAACCACCCGTGTTAATTATGCACGGGTGGTCGTCAGTCGCGACAAATGTTACCGAGTAAACTTTTTCGTTTAATGTCACATCCATCAACTCTTCAGGTTTAAACCAGTGAGCGACTTCCTGCACAGCCTCGTCAGGGGTCACCTGATGCGTGAATTAAGTTTGCATAACCCCTTTTGGCATTCGCTTGCGCCGCCAAAGCTAACGTGCGAATAGTCACCACGAATCGTACCCATGTCAGCAGACTTCGGCTCAGTTGGACCGACAATTTTACGAACCACTAGCGACCGCTCGACCCCCTCAGGACCATGCGCGGCGATAACTGGCCCGTCCATCATCATGTCGAGCGTCATATCAAAATTTCTTCACCACGACGGGTCACCATCTTGCAATCGTTTCACATTGCGCGAAATAATGTTCACGACCCGGGGCCTACCATCTTGACGCCAATAATTTTGAGACCAACACGCTCAAACCGCTGCAAGATCTCGCTGACGGTCCCCCGCTGCACTGCATCAGGTTTGAACACAATCAGTGTTCAATGCCACACATATTCTTCTCTTTTTGATTCAGCCATATGCCTCCTTCGTGTATTATTTTCTTCATCATAACAAAAAGTATTCGCTTTGATAAACGGTATGATGCGTAAAATTAAACTATGTACCTCTCAGAAGCATTAGCAGATTTCTTTAGAACACCCTCGAAGTCGAAGGTGGCTGCGGCTCTCGTACTATTGAGAACTACACATAAATTAATACCTTGAGCGCTTCATTGATTTTTGCTGGTGATATTGATGCTGCACAACATCAGAGACAATTCGTAAGTATCGCCTCTGTTGAAACCGTATGAGTAAAAATAGCAACACCGGTGAAGAATCGTTGTTAACTGCTGGTCAAAAATTGGCCACTTTAATCGCCCCACGTGGATTATTGACGTATTTATCGCCAACGAGATATTCCATCGCTGGCAGCCGACAAGATCATCCTACCAAAACCGTTCGCAAACAAGTCACATTTTCATCACCACGATGAGGTGGGTACGGCCTCATCGAGCAAATCCCATTAGACAATGAACCAGGCCTTCGCGACCGCGCAATCATTGAGCTGTTTTCGAGCGGACCGCGCGTGTCGGAGCTTCTTCTTGTTAACCCTGAATCGTGACCATTACTAATCTCGCTCGATCGCGAGTTTATGGTGCGCGGCGCAAGGGCCAGAAAGACCGGCCTCCATTTCGTTTCAATGTCCGCCGCCGAGCTACGCCTACCACTTGACCTAGAGGCGAAGCGACAGCCTACCGGCTCTATTCATCGCTGCCAGTCGGCGATCCCGCAAAGCCATCAGTCTCTCGGCGCGATTATCGCCGGCTGAGTGCTCGCTCAATCCAGCGCGGACGTATTCACATCATGCCCGGGCTTGCTGGCATCACCAAACACGTTAGCCCGCACACTATGCGCCATAGCTTTGCCACCGACCTCTCTGATGAATGGAGCGGACTGCGGGCAGTACAATCAATGCTTGGTCACAGCAATGTCGCTACACGACTCAGATTTACACACACGTCACCCTGACCAGCACCCCTCAAAAGATATCCACGAGCGCTTCTCACAGTGACACCAGAGCAGGTCTCATAGCTATGGTCGACAGTTGCCAGACGTTACGCTACCCTCGTCGTCACTGAAAATCTTTACAGAGGCTGCTCTCAAGATCGATAGCATTTTCAGGACAGGGAAATCGTCACTATCCGAGGCGCCTCAACCCGCCGAAACACATTACTAGCACGACCCAAGCTGCACCAAATCGCTGGCTGAACGCCATGCACAATTTGGACCGGTTCTGCACCGTTACGCAGGGCACCCGTACATGTGACATACGATATAGTGGTACGTCAGCCGCACACGAATTAACGCTGCCAGCGGCAGCCGTAACGGGTGATATATCAATTATTGCTCGGCACGAGCAGCCACCATTCGCAAAGTTCGGAGAACAACTCACTGGTGTCGGAGCATTGTTAAACTGCCCACCCGCCTCCAGCTCGCGGTAGATTAACCGCTGGATACACCTCCTGTTCGTCGGTCCAGGATCACTTAGTGTCGTGTGGATAAGGAACATCGTTGCAACGCGAGAACCGTCAAGACTGGCAAGGTCAAAACGTATCGCTCGTGCAAAAATCATTCTGCGTGCGTACTAGCGTGCAGGCGCAGGACGAGACGGGGACTCATCCCAGTCGCTGTATGCTGGCAGCGAAGCTGATACGGAGGGCAGCATTTTTACTACGCCCAGCAGAGCTGCACGTCGATGCGCTCGCGTCCTCTTTAGTAAAAACCACTCGAGGACACTATTAAACTCAGACTTTCAGCCTTTATGCGGCACGAAGACGAGATGATCCTTCAGGTATGCTCACCAGGAAGTCTTCCGTATCCATCGTGATATTGGACACAAGTATAGCTGATTGAACTCTTTCACCGTCCCCTGAGCGGCGCGACTGGATCAGTGGCCCTCTGCTGGCGGCCACATTGCGCGCAACGCCTCGAACGTGCGACGACTTTACAATCGTTAGTAATCGTAGCGTCACGCTCGCAGGCCTCAAGCCACCAATATCTCCTGACTAGGCACGCACGACTCGCCTTGGCGTCTTCGACAACCAGACAAGGGCGTATATCATAGGCACCCTTTTGTGAGCAGCTCTTTATTGTTCAGAGAGCCTCGTCGTTGATCAACCATCATCAGCCGCATAAAGCCAAGCATCAAAACCGTTAGGTAACAGCGTTGCAAAGATCACTGCAAACAACGACACCGCACCTGAGATTGATTATTTCTCGTTATTTTATCCATTTGTCCTCACAATCATCTCAAAGCTATTTATTGCACAAAATCGAGATTCTCATTGTTATCCGCCGGTGGCTTGTAAGTGCCATTAGCGGTGCTAACCGCCTCAAGCTGGCTAGTCCCAAGTACAAAACTCCAAAACGATAGAGGCTGGTCCGCTCCGCCATCGCCCACCACTCGCGCTGCTTTCATGTGATGAATTGCCAACACCACATCATTCGGACCCGGCTGGCTTTGAGAAGATAAGGTCACCTTATCCGTCGCAACTGTCGATGTACGCTGTTGCTTTGATGACACAGCATACCATCTGGGTCAACCACTCGAGCAAAATTAATTGACGACGCAGCATGCGGGCCCACCAACTCGGTAATACCGCCTGCTCCAGCTTTCACTCCAGAGACAAACTGTTGGCACATTCCACACATGAATAGCACCGAGGCACAGTCGGCCACTTCGATTAGCACCACCTGCCTGCACCATAACAACGGCAGAATCAGCATTTGCCACTTATCTTTGCCAGCATTAGCCTGCAGAAAGTCGCGCCGCAAACATCGCCAATCTCGCGGCACGGACTGATTGATACTTTTTGAGCGTGAGGCCCTCGATTATATAGGCTACCAGCCTGGATCGCTATCGTAGCGTGATTGCCAGCAACAGCACCGGACACAAATGCCATCGCCAGCATCAGTTCAATCAAGGTAAACCCGTATCGTCTATACCTCGCCGTGTCACACATCCCTCAAGCACGTCCCCGTGGTCATTGGCCGGTCAGTCCCCACACTCATCCAGCAGGGCCTGAATGCGCGCATCATACGCGCGGCCGCCTTCAACACGTGTACCACTGGATTGAAATGCCTCGAGAAATTGGATTCTGGGTAGTTGAAACTCTTGGCATATGTTGGTGTGATAATTCAGTACTTATTGGTAATCAACTGAAAAGTATGCAGCAGCGCCAGTGCAAATCCTCCACTCTGGCATCGCCCTCTGACATCGATCAACATTCAGCACCGAATTAGCATGGTCAACCGTCCGATTCCTTTATTGTACAGAGGGTGGCAAATGAGCTCAGCCTGAGATGACTTATCGTGAACGTGTAGCGCAGCATTTCTGCTTTCTGACTAATCAAATCTCGTTGCCGCACCAGTGTCAACTCTGATCGACGCTGCGCTATTGCAATACCGCTGTGTTCATGAGCGCCATGATGCCAACCGCCAACATACCAAACATCGCTACCGCCATGACTACTTCGACGATCGTATCACCCTGCGCGCTATGCCGTCGCTTCATTATCACACTGTCGCATGACCAACCGTCACCGCCTCGCCTCGAGCCAGCCTTTTGCAACTCAAAAAGATTCGATAGCCTTCTGCCAACTGACCAGCCACAGTATCATAGATACAAACTCGCCGCTGCAGCGGTAAAATCGGCTGTATACGTACCACCATTTGGCTGCATGATTACGGACAAAAATTACTGATATTAGCCGGTGAATACGGCGTGTCATTCGAGCGTACGATAACCTGCCCGCTGTCTGGATTGCGGTGTATCAGTAAAGCAATTTCTCTACCACCGGTATGTAGTTGCCGTGAGTGAGCGCACTGTGCATTCCAACTAACCGTGATAGGTATCCGCCTCACTCACTGTAGCTATACGTCCACACCCCGAGCGCTTCAGGGCGCGACAGCGGATAGGGCGCTAAATGAACGTGCCTCGGAAATTCGTCGACTTTGACATAGCGACCAACAACAACACAGTTTGATTGGCCCCCGAGCTCCGCTCATTTGTTGCCCCTCAACAGGACACTTGTCGCGATCACCCGATCATTCTCAATACTAATCACCGACCGTATTGATCGCGAATAAAGCCAGCGAATGATTGAACAGCATCGTGGTACCGTTGTTGACGCAGTGCGGCACTTACGCCAGCTAATAACCCAACTGTCAATAGGCCAGTGATCGCCAAGAACAACACCACTTCAACACTGTAAACCCGGACTGCCACCGCTTCATATGCTCATTATTATAGCATACATATCATCAAATCACGATAAGTCAGTCCATAATTCTGACGCCGAAAAACCACGGCAACAAGAAAGCCAAGGATCAATAACGGCCCAAACGGAACTGGTGTTCCACGCTGCACCGTACCCCTGAATCATCCCCCGGTAAAATTCAGTAGTGTCCAAGTAAATTTGCTATAAAAGAGCGCGAGAAATGCCAGTCGCCAATCCATCAAAAAGAGCGAGAGACCGAGGTCAGCTTGACGTCACCAAACCCCATCCAGCGACCATGTGACACGACGTAGAGCAGCGCGTATACGCCACTAAGAATGACGACCGCCGCCATCAGTCCAAGCACCCGCCCGGTAGGGCTGACCATGTCAGTCGCGTGAATCCCAGCAAACAGTACCCTAGCATCACAAATGGCCAATTCACCACATCCGGGAGCAAAACCACCGCTTGTCATACACGAACAGAAACTGCCAAAATATGATACCCCATCAGAGCAATTACGACCTTGGTTATCACTAGCGGCGCCGTAACGCCATCATGCCATGCCACGTCACGGCGACAAATAATCCTCCACCTACCAGCTCGAGTCCCAGCTCCATCCAGCCAATCGGCGCCTGGCAGTACCGACAACGACCTCTAGCAGCCAACCAGCTCACTACCGGCAGCAAACTCATACCAGCGTAGCTCGTGCCTGCAGGAAAGACACCGTGACCGATCGTCTTTTGAGAGGTTTCGCAGTGGCTTCAGGCGGCGTAGTCCCGCGTATCATCACCGGTTCACCGGCCTGCTTTGTCTTCAACGAGCTGCTGTAGCACGAACTCGCCATACCTGAGCGCCAATACAAAGCTCCCCCATCACTCGCATTCAAGAGCAGCCACAACCACTAGTATTGTCACTGACATCATACTCGTTAATGGTAGCAAGAAAATCAGTGAAAAAGCAGCCCCCTGACAATAGGAGGCCGCCAGCAATTGTCACCCTAAGTTAGTTCTGGTTGTTCCTTTACAAAACGCACCGCTCTTTCTAGCTGCACCCTGACGGCAAAATGACCGCGGCGAACCACTTTTTGGCAACAATATTTTCGCCATCACACTGGGCGCTCGTGGTGTTGTGACCATCTTTTTCGGTCGTTGCCGATCCCCTGCTGAGCGACACCAGTTACTACGCTGTAATTATTGCCGGTCTGCGGATCTTTGAATTCACCATTACCATGCTCATATACGAATCAAGGAAGCTATTAATCGATCCCGTATCGGTTTTTGGGATGCTTCCCTGTTATTCGTTGCATAACCATTCACCCGCGAGACGAACCGCGTTACATCGTCTCGTCGTTGTGTATCGCGCTGACTGCGCTGCAAGGCCGGCCATGCTAAGAATACCATCAAGAATATCAGTCCAGCAATTGCTAGCACCAACACGACTTCGATGATTGTGAATCCTTTATTTGCTTTTTGCTGAGCCATGAAGCTGCCCACCTTCAGTGACTTAACTTTCTCTCGCTATTGTACCGTACCGCTTTATGGATTGTCTAGACGCCAATATCTCCGACCAGACTATAAATTGGGAAGATAATCGCACCCACCATCACACCGGCCACCACCGCGAGCACCACCATCAGCACCGGCTCAATCAGTTGTCGTAATCGCCTTGATTTCATCAAGTTCATCTTCGTAAAATCTGCAGCACACTTGCCCATCATCTCATCAATTTTACCCGACTGTTCAATCAATCTCGATCATCTGCGGCACCATCGGTAAAAATATAATCCTCATTCTTTAACGACACCGATAATGCCTTGCCGCCCTTAACCTTCTCGCTGGCACGCTCAATGCCTTGACGGATAATCGAATTATTGACCGCCCGAGCAGTACTGTGCAGCATGTCCAGCATCGCTACCCCCGCTATTGAGAAGCGTCTGACCAGTGCGAGTAAAGCGCGCCATATACAGTTTCCGGAACATAGTGTCAAACACTGGCACATTCTAGCTTGAACGTGTCTTTAGTGCGAATACCGGCCTCGGTTTTGAGGTATTGCTGAAAGAAGTACAAGCCAATGCCAAGCAAAATCACTCAAGGCCCACTCAAAAACTGCGCCAAAAACCAGCGACACTCACCATCACCTTGGTCATGAATGGTAGTTCTGTGTGCAAGCTACTGTACAGGCCTTCTGACCTGCGGCACTACCATCACGAGCATATATACTACCACCGCGATAATTACCAACAACACAATTGCTGGATACACATAGCACCACGTACTTTACCAATCATTGCTGCATCTTTTTCCTGCTGTGATGGGATAGGCTTCAGTGCTTCGTCCAATGTTCCCGACGCTTCACCGGCCGCCACTAACGCTACGTATACGTTATCAAAATACTTCTGGATGCTTTCAAATGCACTTGACAGTTGCCGACCACCTCTCGATATCAGAAATTATCTCCTGAACGATATTCTGCATCTGCTTGTTTTGCGTTTCGCTCAGCACAGTATGCATACTCTGCGCCAATGGCAATCCAGCACCAATCAGTGTCGCTACACTGCCGCGTAAAAGACGATCTGTCCTTGGGCGATATTTTATTTGGATAATCGCCGAAAGAAGCCCTCGCGCTCATCCTGCAGCTCAATTTTCAGCGGCACGAAGCCTGAGCGCTCAGCAGCTTCGCTGCGGCAACCTCGCCTCAGCCCGCACAACCCGACTTGGTGATCTTTTGCGTGGCTGAATCTCTGGCCTCATAGTAATATTTTTCATGCGTTATCCCCTCGATAAGCCGCTCAAACTCCGCTAGATCAACCGCAAACTCACGGGCACCGTCACACGTAATCGTACCGTTTTGCACCAGATTTACCAGCGTCCGATCCATGGTCTGCATGCCTTGATCGGCGCCCGTCTGAATGACAGCATCCAGCTGATGGCTCTTGCCTTCGCGAATAATGTTACGCACCGCTGGATTAGCAATCAGCAATCTCGGCCGCCACTACCCGACCACCACCAATGGATGGCACTAGTCGCTGTGAACAAATTGCCATCAGAATGTTCGATAGCTGCGCCCGAATTTGTGGCTGCTGATGCGGCGGAAAGACGTCGACCATACGATCAATCGACTGCGCTGCTGAGTTGGTGTAGCGTCGCAAACACCAGGTGCCCGGTCTCAGCAATGGTAATCGCCGCCGAGATCGTCTCGAGGTCGCGCATCTCGCCGATCAGCACCACGTCTGGATCTTGACGGAGGCTAGAGCGCAGCGCCGCTGAGAATGAATAGGTATCATAATGAACCCTCGCGCTGCACCACCACCGATGACTTATGCGTAAATTCGATCGGGTCTCAATAGTGATGATATGCTGCGACTTTTCGGTATTAATTTTATCGACCAGCGCCGCCAGCGTCGTCGATTTACCAGAGCCGGTCGGCCCTGTCACCAACACCAAACCGCGTGGGAAATCAGCAATGTATTGACAATCGGCGGCATACCCAGCTCCTGTGCAGTCTTGATCTCATTTGGGATTAAGCGCAGTGCCGCCGCCAGGTTGCCCCTCCTCATGAAAGGCATTCACCCGAATCGCCCCAGCGTGCCAGAACGCAAACGAAAAAGTCAAATTCTTTTATCCTTGAGCAAAATCTGCCGCTGACTCCTCATCAAGAATCTGAAATACCAGCCGCTCCACCGTTGCTCAGTCAAGGGGCTGCGTACCTGTTGCCGGAGTCAATGTTCCGTCGATACGCAGCATTGGCGGCAGACCTCACCTGAATGTGAAGGTCTGATGCCCGCTTTTTGACCACCTCTTCGAGCAAAATTTCGATACGTAATTTTTGATTATTCATAATTGTCCCCTTTTCTTTTTACGCTGTATCGGCTGCGACCCGATTCACTTCCTTAATGCGTTGTCACACCACTGAGTGCCTTGAGATAGCCATCTTTGACGCATCGTTATCATACCCCGCTGAATAGCAAGCCGCTGAATCTCAGCACTGCCGCCCGCTTGACGATCGTTCTGAATTTCCTCGGTGACATCCATCACCTCGTACAAACCACACCGGCCAGAATAACCTTGCGGTGTTTGCGGTACGTCGCGACCCTGACTAAAGTATAAGCGGTTTGATCAGCTAACGGCAAGCGTCTTGTACCCCAAATCCTGCGAAACAGTTGGTGTGTCAGCCTGTGTTTTTGGTAAGATATGCCCGACCGTTGACTGAATGGTCTCGGTCTCCGAGTGGTGACGATTGATACGAATCATACTTTGGCGCCACCTCGCCTGACCAACCGCTGACCAATAATGGTATTCACGGTACTCAGCGATCAAGAACGGTTCAACTCCCCATGTCCAGCAGCCGCGGGCAGCACACCCGCCGCCGAGTTGGTATGCAGCGTCGAGAAGACTAAGTGTCCGGTCAAGGCCGCCTGCACCGCCAAGTTCGCTGTCTCGGTATCGCGGATTTCACCGACCATCACCACGTCGGGATCCTGCCGGAGGATTGACCGTAAGCTCCGATGCAAACGTCAGCCCAACATCAGCATGCACCTGAATCTGATTCACCCCGTCAATCTTGTACTCAACCGGATCTTCCAGCGTCACGATATTGATCGAGTCGTCCTTGATTTCCTTTGATCAGCGCATACAAGCTGGTCGACTTCACCCGAACCAGTCGGCCCAGATGTCAAAAATCATTCCGCTTGGCTGCTTGATGCCTTTTTGATGGCCTCAGCGCACGCCCGGCATATCCCATATCAGTCAGATCAAACGAGTTGCCCGTCTTGTCAAGCCAGACGAATCACTACCTGCTCCCCCACACCACCGGTGAAATTGCGATACGTAGGTCAACATCCTTGCCGGCCACATTGACTGCGAACTGGCCATCCTGCGGAATTCGATGCTCATCAATTTTGAGATTTGATAGGATTTTACTGCGGCTAACCAGCGCTGGTTCAATACTTTTTGGTAGCTGCATAATTTCCCGCAACACACCGTCAACACGGCAACGAATTTTCAATGCTTTTTCTAACGGCTCAATGTGTGACGTCCGACGCATGCGTCTTTTACCGCATATTCCAGGATCGTACTAAGCGCCCGCGATATCGGTGAATCTGAACGATCGTGCACAATATTCTGCGACGACTCATCGAGCGCCCGCGCTGCGAATCCTCCGCCGCCCTCATTGACCGATGATAAGCCCGTTTTGTATTGGCTAAGGACGTGACGGATGCTCTCCTCCGAGGCCATGAATACCTTCAGCGGTCGTTGAATACGATTTTGCCAGGTAGTCAACCGCCCGGACATTATTAGCATCAATCATCGCCACCGCCAAGCGCCCCTGCACCTCGGCCAGCGGTACCGCCATAAATCGCTCAGCAACATCCTCTGGCAACAAATTGAGAATGTGCTGCTCAATCACGCTACTTGCGAGATTAACGTACGGTCACACCAGACAACCGTGCCACCGCATGCACCAACAATTCATTCTCCAAAAGGTGCTCTTCGGTCAGTAGCGACAGTAGCGGCTCACCCGACCTCGGCACGTTTTTGTGCTTCCTTAACAACCGACCGCTCGATCAAGCCCTCGCTCGTCAGCAAGCTAATCAATTTTTCCCTGCATGTCATCCGTCAGTAGCGCCATATCACCTCCGCGCTAACTACCAGTCGCATTACCAACAATTGCTTCCACCGTTGGGTTAATAGCATCGCGATGAAACACTGTCTTATCTGGCTGCTCAATATCTGAGCTAATCTTCGGTATCGTCTGACCCTCTACACCCTGATGATGGGACGCGCAAGAACGGAATACTGTCACAACAAAATAGGCTACCACGATACCGAGGCTGGCTATCAACACAATCATTGCTATATCGCTTTCTCTCATGGCTTAATCACCTTCTTTCCTAATCCAACTTTTGTGCTGACTCAAAAATAAGCCTTGCCGGAGATATCCATGGTCATCTTGCCATCCTCACTAGCCTGCAGATCTCTAATCTCGGCAATATTGATAACCCGAATTGACTTTTCAAAGCGCGTTAACAACTCCTTGAGGCTTGATGAGGTACCGCTCACGGTCATAGTAAAGCTCACCGCCGAGCGACTCATTGCCAGCGTCCTCTTGCTCCGCACCCGACTCATTCGCCGTATAATGCACTCGAGATACTGATCAAGCGATAGACCAGCATACCGTTAACAAACTCTCTTCTGAATGGACGCACCGAGCGCATCAGCATCTGCACTCGGCCGGTAGCGCATCAAGAATCGTTTGCAGTGGGCTGCTGCTATCCGTTGTTTCACTCGAATTAAGCGCTTCATTCGCCTCGAGTGAGCGCACATTGTCCTTCAGCGAATCTGCCGCTTTTTATTATTCTCCAGCGTGTTGATGGTATCTTTGCTTCGCGAGGACGACTGCACCATGAAATAGAATCTGCTGCAGGAGGAAGAATGACACCACACCGCCACGCCACTCACAAATGCCGCACCAGCCACAAACAAAAAACATGGTCGAGGAGTCAATCTCGCTGGCGCTTACGGATGGCAACGTCTTTGTTTTCAGGCATTGTTTTTCTCCTCATCTGAGGCATCTTTTGCTTTCTTGGCAAACAAACTCTCTGGTACACCCAGCCGCGAGTCGGTCACGTCAACCTTACCATATCTGGCGTTACGATCACCACCGAGCCACTCGTTTTTGGAGAACAATCTGCCGGATAGGTAAACGTAAATGAAAAGCGCAATACCTTTTCTGCCATTGGCGTCTTCACCAAAACTAGCCTCACCTGCCTCGTAAATTTCTCAGCCAACGGCTGTTTGACCTTCTTGGCCATCCTGCGTTGCCTGCACCGTTGTATTGGTAATTGTCTTCTTGAATATCTCCAGGCGATATAGCCATTCTCGGCCGATCCCTCGATGGCAATTGTTCGCGACTCTGGTTTGAGCTTTAGTGTTGCAATTTTAATACTATTTGGTGCTACTGGATTGACCGCCGTCATCACGTCAAAGAGTCGCGAATCAGCCTCGCCGCTCACTTGATAATTTGTTAATTGTTGCCAGCTGATGCTGAATGGTCACCAGCTTATCAAGGTCTTCAATCGACGTCAGTTCACGTGTCTTGCTCTTAATCGTCCCGTCATGAAGCGCTTCCAGGCCATCTGGCCACCAAAGATCAAGCCAGTGCAACTGCCACCTGACCGCAATCATGCCGACGGTTATTGACATCGCGGTGACAGCGTTGCGCATCATTTTTAGCTCGGAGTAGCTCGCGCTTGACATCAGGAATCACACCTTAATCTCAATCACGACTCCATTCCTCCGCTGCGCTAGACCAACGACTCGTCGTCAAACTCTGACGCAATTGGTGCCAATTTCGTTGATCAGCCTGCCCAAGACTGACATGCTGCCACGGATCAGCCGTAGTCGCTGGTATACCAGTCTTGCTGGCAATATAATTATCCATCATCGGTATTGCCGCGCCAAAGCCTGACAGCAAAATACCCGACACAGAGATATTTGGGTAGCGCGTCTGAAAGAACTTCGATTGATTTGGTCAGCTCGGTCGCAAAATTACTGCTCCAGCACGCCGTCAATCGCCCCTGAGAACTTGCCCTTCGAGCCGGTCACCGGGCGCCAAACCAAACCTGATAATAAAACTGGCGAGCCTGATCATCCTGCACGTTGAGGTTTTGCACCGCCGCTCGCACCAGCGCCTGCAGTCCACCTCGGCACTGTACGCACCAGCCGCGGCATATCGCCACAAATGACCGCTGTCAGTCGAGTGTTCGCCCATATCCAACACTAGTTTCGCGGTCGCCCGTCAGTCGGCGCTAATGCCCGGAGCACGCGATCGGGTCCGGCCTCAGCAACCACATTAAACCTGAGCCCCTCGATGAACTCGAGTCGCTCTCAACATAGCTGATGGCCGCACTCGTCAATAGCACCATATTGACCTGCTCGCGCAAGCTGTCGCCGAGCAGCGCCCAGTCAACCTGGCATCCTCAATTGCCATAGGAATGTACTGATCGACCTGATATTTCATGGTCGCCTTTAGCTCTTGGTCTGACACTTTCGGCACATCAATAATCGCCGTAAAGGTCTTGCTCGACGGTAAGCCAATCGCCACATTCTGCGTCTTGATACCACTCTGTCCAACAGCGGTCATAATCACTTTCACCAGTTTCTTTACGCTGCGCCTCTGGTGAGTCGCCACTGACCTTGGATCGACAGGCGCATATCCATAATGCAGCAGATTCCATCCGTTGCTCGTTCGCGCCAGCTGAACTACACGCACCGCATTCGTACCGATGTTCAACTGAAAAAATCGCCCAGCCCTTTTGCTAATTTTCATACATATTCTATTATACATAAGCATTTTAAAATGTAAAACCCTTAAAAACGTGGCGGCAATTCCTTTAGATGCATCGTTTTGATAGCCCCTGATTCTTTTCGACCGCTCATTTCCCCACAAATAGTATCGGCACGCAAATTCAATATTTCCGCCGGCTCACCCGGATTATTGCCAGGGGTATCACCACCCTTCGTAAAATGTATCGCGCAAAAGAGGTGCTTCATGATAATCGACCGTTAATTCGCAGCTGTTTTTCAGCACATTTTTGCATCCAGCCCCGACACAGCCACTGACGACTATCGCGAACCATGCGGTATCGCAAGTGTTAACTGTACCATTCTTGGTCACCAGCCAAGCATCAAGCTGTGTGACATTTGGCTCAATAATGATGTGCTGAGCACTGATAATGAGTTGCGGCAAATCCCGAGCCACCGAATAGTTACCACCCTCCTGTTTTACGTCACCTTGATAGTTACCACGCCGCCCGATTTGATAACAATTTGCCGACCACGCTTAATTCTCTCCACCGGTAATCGTTACGTTACCAGCCTGATACACGCCACCAGCCACGTCGCTCATAGACACCGCACCAGCTAAATTTCCGTGTTCGTAAAATAGGCACTCAGGTGTTCGCACGGTCGGCATCTTGTCGCGGAAATTTACCAAACGGAGTGTTGTGTTTTGAAACGTCAGATCATTATATTGCCGTGCCCTCAATCGCTCCCTGTCCGTCCTGTGGCGCAGATGACAAGCCTGCGCTCGAGGAAGAAATAATTTGTCCAGGCGCACTAACGGTATATTCCGCCCACGATCCCGTACAGCCGCGGCTCCCCCGGTACTGGCTGCCACCCCTTTGGCGCATACACACCGAGCAGCCACCGAGCAGCCGCATTAGCATTGAGGCTAATTGGAGCAATTTTGCATCTTGCACCTCTAAAGCAATCACATTATCACCAGCTCGTAAATAATCAGCGATGATTCTCTTTATCTCTGACACCAGACGACGCTTTGGGATTAGCAAACACTGGCTTACCATTACCGTACACCGCAGCATAATCATTAACCGCCAAGCGTGCATAGTCCCTGATCGTCCATCATTCAACAAATCTAGCTGACGAATCTCTTCGAGCTGCTGGCTAATAACTGGAACTCGCCGAAATAGAAGTTACGCCAGATGACTTCACATAGTTTTTCACCATTAGTAGCTCAGTCTGCGGTGTATATGACGCCGAGTCACACCTCTTTTTAATTTTGTCTCATCCTGCAGCGCGCGCCCCAGAGCGGCTTTTGACATCGGCCACCTTGATCATATATCGACTGTCGAAATACCCCATCTGTTGCCCACGCAGATGTTCCTGACCCCTTGGCAGGCCCCACCGTCATCTGGCAAACCCCAGCTGCCCCCAGCCGCGCCCGGATCGCTGAGCGGGTAACCCAAATGGTACTTTTCATCGTAGCATTAGCATCCGTTGCCCAGCCGCCATACGCCTCGTGGATTAATATATGCCCACCTGCTCGACCACCACTATTAGCTGCTACTACATCATCAAACCAACTCGGTGCTGGCGTTGCCGAAGATGCACTATTTTCACCGTCCGGCGCTGTCCATGCTGACACTGATCCACCACACTTTATCCTGACCAGCTGTCCGATTACCGGACATCGGTGATGGCATCATCATAAACCCACCATAATTAAATGTCCCGCCAACACCATCAACCACAGTCGTGCATTTTGCGTTCACACGACAATCAGATCCGCCATCACCAGCCGTTGGCCAGCTACTAATCCGCTCTGATGTTCCACTGATCTGCTCTCTCACCAACCGGATACTTCTCCCATGGCATGTGATGGGATGTGACTGGACTCATAGCTACTGCCGCCCGGTGGCGCCGTCGCACTGCTGCCACACCTGCCCTCGACATGGTTACGTCAGCGCTACTTGCGCCGTTACACTAATATAATGATGCCAGATATACACCCCAAGGCTTCCGATACTCACTACTCCGATAGTGCCAACGCCCATCGACCACCTGTAGTTTTTAACTGCAGTGCCATCTATCGCCTCACCCTCGTCAGTGATGTCCTGACTTCCGCATTATTATTACCCGCACTACCGTCTATCCTGACACCAACTCGTATATCCGCCCCCAGAACTGAACTTTGCGTCCAGCGACCTTTTTGCACAATCTACCGTATAACGAAAACGTATTGGTATTTGCATACCGATTATACGGTACTCACAATAGTCAAGTATAACACAACCGATCACCAGTTGTCATCGTCACCCTGCCTCGAAATTATCCTACTGAGCGGGATCTCCATTCCACCTCGCTGAATAATTGTCCCTGCACCATTACGCGCTAAATTATTAGATGTACGAAATCTGCCACCTGCAAACCCGATCGGCTATTCTTAATGGTGTTCTTGGCAATATAACAATCCCAATCAGCCACCAGACTACCTGATGAATGACTATCATACGGCACAACAATACCTTCACCCCCGGCACGGTATAATTTCCGCCTCCCTTTAGTATAAACCGCACCACAGCATAATTTGCCCGATTCGACCGCGTTGATCCTGTATGATTACTGCGCGCGGTCACACCACTCACCCTCGATCGTTCCTCATTGATGTAGTCCGGCGCCTGCACTTCTGGCCGAAGCTCATAGTTGTACGGCACTGACGCACAAGCATTCGGACGAGACTCCCCCAGCCATCAGTATTCCACGCACCCGGCAGCTATACAATCTTTTGCACACTGTCTTGCTGACGCTCATCTGCGTCACAATCCTCAGCTCCAAAGACACTGTTATATGGTTTAACGTCGTTCGGTGCATAAAAAGGTGTTCCATGGGCTAGCCGCTATAGTATATGGCGACACCCATGTATGATGGGCTTGTCGCACCATTAACATCCTGGTTAATAATTTATGCGCTTGAGGGTATAGGAGGAATCGTATACGAAGAATTATTTCTCAGGTAGTGAGCGTACACGCTGTCCTGGTGCAGCAGTCGCATTTTGCACTGTTACCGCCGTTAATCGATACCCTCGATTGCCCCTCAACCGTCCACACTGATTAGGCGCCTGCCACGTCTAATCCATACTTCACATCCTGTGTTGCACAATCACCTCTACCGCCCGGCTACTATAAAAGCAGCGACGTACCTGCAAGACGATACGGTTAGAGCCTCCCTGTGCTATCACACCAGATAGTGTTAATTCCATTCACCCTGATGCTACTACCACCGTCGACCCGTAATGAGTACGCACCGGATGGATGTGTTCCACGATCAAAGCGTTCCACCCGAAACCAATGTTTGACCATTTTGACTAACGGTCACATTGGTAGCTCCAACTCGCGCTTGCGACTGACCGCGTCACTCATTAACTGACCGTAAGTCAAGCGACAATGACGTTGCGTTCCAACCAACAGTATTGATGACATCATTCGCATATGACGTCCCGGGCGACGATCATCCACATTGCACCACAGCGTTCCGCCACCCTTACAAAATAGTTGCACCGCGAAACCGCTCACCATCATTACGTGCATTGGCGCACATTAAACGCCGTCGACCGCTCAAACCACTACAATCGAGTGCCCTGCCTGTCTACTCTAACAATCGCCGTCACTGATGCCATGACCGCAAGCGCAAACACATAGCCAACAACAAAACTGTAACCCAGCCCTAGCCTTGACCTGATGTACCATCCTATTCCCCGCACCCGCATCAGCCTTACTGATCTCGACCAGTGCCTTTACTGTATCTCGGCTGACCCCAGCCGATAAAACGGCTCGACCGCCTGACGCATTTTCATCGAGTTAATCAGCTCCTGATGAATTTGATCAATCCGCTGACGATCATTCCGCAACGATGGCATCATGAAGTACAACGTGAGACATACTGCATCATTACTCGGCCCGCCATATTCTGAGATCTTCTTGACTAGCCCCTCAAGCGTCGGCCACAGCCATTCGGCGCAGCAATAATTGACTGATATTCTTTTTATTATGTCTCGCCACATATTGTCTTAGCAGCTGGGTGCAATGTCCTGGCTAGGTTCTTTTAGTCCAATATATAATCGCTCCCCTGTCATCATCAGGAGGGCAGCGACAACTAACCCGACACTCAGAATGACACCCGCTACTATAAAATATACGCGAGATAACGATCTTATTCATACTGCGCTTATTCTAATACATATTATATACCGAAACAAGTTTGTGTAATTTGCTATAATACACGATATGAGTCTATCGATCGGAATTGTTGGTCTACCGAACGTTGGTAAATCAACTATATTTACTGCGCTTACTAACAATAATCCTAGCAGCAAAATTACCCGTTTGCCACCATCGAGCCACAAATACTGGGATTGTACCAGTTCCAGACAAAAAGGCTTGATGTGCTTGCGGCAATGTACAATACTCATTATCCCCGCAACTGTGACATCGTCGATATTGCTGGATTGGTAGCTGGCGCCTCGCAAAAGGAGAAGGGCTTGGTAATAAGTCTTACATAATATCCGTGAATGTGACGCTATTGTTCACATTTGTGCGCGCCTTTGAAAACTCAGACATATTACGGCACGACAATTCCCCAATTAACCCCCTGCCGACATTGACGTCATCAATACCTGAACTTATCCTTGCTGACATTCAAACTATAGAACATCGCTTGCCTCTGTCTCCGGAAAAAGAAGCTAAAGCAAAATCAGGAAGCACGACAGACAGCTACATATCTTGAAACACTCCTAACATCACTTAATTCAGGCATACTACTCGATAGCTTCCCTAGAAAAATATCAAATATGAGATAATAAACGACCTTCATTTGCTCACCGCCGCCAATTATTTACGCATTTAATATTGACGACCGGGCTACAGCAACCATGCCCCTGCAAAAACTTGCTCAACTTGTCGCACCTGCCTCGCCTTATTTATTTGCGCCAAGCTCGAGGAAGAGCTAGAGAATTGCCGAGCAGTGATGCCGCTGAATTACTTAGTAGCTATGGAGCTCTCCGAAACTGGATTGTCGCAGCTATCCATGCAGCGTACGACACACTTGGTCTACAAAGCTACCACAGCTGACAGAAAGAAGTTAGAGCATGGACGATACATAAAGGCTGACAGCGCTCGCAGGCTGCTGGCGTCATCCATTCAGATTTTGAGCGCGGATTTATCGCCACCAAGTCATTAGTTTGTCGACGACCTTTACAATTGCAGGCTCAGAAACCAAAGCCCGCGAAGCAGGCAAAATCCGTACCGAAGGTAAAAATTGACCATGCAGCCTAATGAGCGTTGTCGAATTTCGATTTAATGTCTAGCCTCTATTGTAATTAATGTATTTTATACTACATTGCATTAATCACAACGATGCTGTTTTTGTACTACAAGTATCACCTCTGTTAATTTTTCAGTTGTAGCTTATAAAAGCGCTCAACGTTACCTCTTGTATCTACCAGCGACGGTGCTATCTTTTATCTAAGAACTAAAGTACTGTTTCGCCCATTGCTCGAAATCAGTCAGGATTTTTCGTCATAGTAGCATTTTTCACAACACCTTTTGCACTAGATGAGGCCCTCCTCGAACTGTGGCTTTTACCATTGCCAAGCACCGTCGCACTATCCATCAGCCGTTTTGCAACGTGTGGCAAGATATCACGCAAGCCAATAAACGATACATCTCCCACGATGATATCGTGAGCAATCAAGTTCAAAAAGTCACGAATATCTGTCTTTTCATGTAGTACTATACGTTGGTCATTACGTAATCGATGATGTAGCTGATTTTGTACCACATCAACGGCTGTACACTGTCCCAGCACCATGACGCAGCGCAAAATCAGTAAATCCACCAGTACTCGACCCTATATCTAAGACTGTTTTTCCCTGAAAATCCAATTGAAAAACATCAGCCACACCCGCTAGCTTGAGCCCTGCACGCGAAACGGGATCGCTCAGATAGACTGCAGCAATGCTGTCTGCCGTCCTGTCATAAAATATCCGGAACGTGTAATCACATTACCATTGACCATAACCTGACCTAAACCTATCCAGTTCTCAGCTTCTCGAACGTACTCACTATTGCGCCCCAGCATCATTTTTATCTAAGCGCTGTTTCATATCGCTTCTCATTGTAGCTTTGAATACATATTTTTCTCAATCACTATAACCCTGATTATATTAGTATAATCTGTTATAAATACATCAATAATTACTTTTAATTTTACTCATAGTCCGACCTCTATTCATCATTAATGGTATAGTAACTAAAATACAACGTTGCAGATAATATACATCACCAGTGTATTTTATACATCAATAGTTATATTCACCTCTGTAGTGGTAAAATGATATTCCTGATATAATTGCGTAAAATACCCATACTTCTCATGGAAATAATTCTCACATGTATCGCCAAAAATACTCTACTACCTATGTATACATTATGTTGTATTTTTATCATCAACATATAGATTCTTACCTCATTGTTTGCTATTATTTGATGTGTAAATAACAATACGAAGCCTCTCAAACACTCTGAGTGGCGCCCCGAAAAGAAAAGTTATTCTCTATTTTTACGCTCTCGATATTCACCCGTTGCCGTATCACACCACTAACAATATCACCCTGCTTGATAAACGCCGGTACTTTAATGACAAGACCTGTTTCAAGCGTTGCATCCTTAAGCACACTTGAAGTTGTATCGCCTTTCACGACGTCTTCGGTATACGTAACTTCGAGATAGAGATTTTTTGGTAGTTCAACATTAATTACTCGCCCGTCAAACATCTGGAGGCTTAGCTCACAGCCTTCTTTTAGATAGTCCTTTGCTTCGTCTACCACTATCACTAGATAGCTCAAATTGTTCAAAACTTTCTGGATCCATGAAGTAGAACATATCTCCGTCAAAGTAGATATAACATATTGAACTGTTTTGTTGCTTAACCCTCAGCTGGTTCAATCTTATCTTGGCCCTTAAAGGTTTTTGACGGGATGACACTTCCATCAAGTAGATTTTTAATTTAACGTTCACGATAGAGCCTCCACGCTCCCATAACTTTTTGTCCATACTCAATGACACGATATGGCTTTACCATCAATCTGACAAACTGTGCCTTTTTTAGATCTGTTGGTTGATACATTTACTTTTTCCTTTCCTATAACCATTTATACTGCCGTGACTTAATTCTAACATCATTTTAAAACGGTAGGATATTTTTCGTGAGACTGAACATATACCTAGATGCATCCCATGATAGATCGAATAATATATATCATTACTATTTGTTGTATCATAATAATACTGCGTTTAGCGACACCTAAATAATAGCGGCCCAGCGACTTATCGTACAGAGGCGCGCTCAGTAGTCTCTTTCAATATAATATGGGGGTTAGAGAAAGCCCCTAACGCACATATTTACTGTCCTTGCGATACAAACGGTAGCAATGCCAAGTGCCGAGCACGCTTGATCGCCACTGCTAGACTACGCTGCTGCTTGACGCTAAGACCGGTCTTTCGCCACCGACTCAATCTGACCATACGCGTTAATATAGCGCATCAGTGTTTTAACATCCTTATAGTCAAAAACCGTTGGGGTGTCCTTCTTTAATCGTTTTGCCATTGTACTCTCCTTTAGAACGGAATCTCGCTAAGGTCGATCGGTTTATCATCGATATCCGCCACAACCTCAGCTTCGTTAGTATTAGTGGTGTTACGCGGTGCAGCCGTATTTCGCTGTCACCACTCGGGGCATCAAGAAATGTCACGTCGGTCGCTGTTACTTCAATACGCGAGCGGCGCTTGCCAGTTTCTTTATCATCCCAGCTATCCTGTCGCAATCGACCCTGCACTAATACACGTCGACCTTTCGACAGATATTGCATCACCAGCTCACCGAGCTTTTCCCCACGCCGTAACGTCGAAAAAGTCAGCTTGATCATCCTGTCTGGCACGGTCAACTGCGATACTGAAGCTGACAACTGTCCGACCTGATGGCGCGTTGTCCGCTGTTCCTGGATCGCGTGTTAATCGTCCCAGTAAGATAACTTGGTTGATACTTCGTGCCATGATGACCCTCCTTTTTATGAGTATCGCGTTGAGTGTTAAGCCTCTTTATCAGCTGCTCGCAGCAGCCTTCGCTTCACGCTCTTTCTGCTCAGCAAGCGCTCGCCGTGTTTTCTCGCTCAGTCTTGACCAGTAAATAGCGAAGCACTTCATCAGTGATATTCAGGACATTCGAGATCTTGAGCGGCGCACTACTTGGTAACTTCACTTCAGACAAACATACACCGCAAAATCTTCACGGCGAATTTGGTAGCTAGCTTTTTCTTGCCCCAATTATCTTCTTTGGTAATTTCACCACCATTGGTAGTGACGAGCGACCGGACCTTTGTCTGAGGGCCGCATCCAGATTTGCTTCCCAAATCTGGATGAATCAGAACGATCGGTTCTATATTCGTTCATGTTTCCTCCTTCGGAATCCATTATGGATGGTTATCGATTGCGCATAACCTTAGGTTATTATTCCTCGTATTATACGGTAATCTGCGTAAAAGTCCAGAAATAGGCCCCACCAGACCATGCCACAATAGAGTTCATGTGCATCGCTATTCAAGGACAAGCTGGATCATTTCACGAACGAAGCAGCAAAACGAATGGTACGGGCCTGACGCCGCCATTGTTCCCTGTATAACCTTTGGCAAATGTTTTTCAAACCCCATGCCCGCAGTAAGGCCAGACGCTATTGTCGTGGCAGTAGAAAATACCATTTACGGACCATCAACGAAACTTACCGTCACATTGAATCCTGTAGCGCTCCCTGTCGTCGGTGAAGTGACACTTACCATTCAACAAGCTCTTATCACCAATCCAGGACAACCACTTGAAGACATCACTGCCGTCTATTCACATCCTGTCGCCTGTCACAATGCCAGCATTTTCTCCAAGAGCACCTACCGCAAGCTGCACAAATTGAATATTTTGATATCCGCTGGCGCTGTCGAATCATCAAGCAACATGATCACCACACCTAGCAGCCACATCGCGGGTGAAGCCGCGCCCAGCTACATAATGCCAATTCTCAAACGCCACATCCAAGATACCCAGGACAACATCACTCGTTTCCTCGTTCTCGACCAGACAACAACAGTAACTGATGCCAATCGAGCAACGCTGGTGGTGACCACCGCCCATCAGCCAGGCAGCCTCCTTGAAATACTCCGCACATTCGCCGATCAGTCCATCAACTCTGCTAGTCTCACAGTCCCAGCCCATTGTCGGTCAACTATGGAACTATAAATTCTTCATGACTGTTGATACTGCCGGCCCGTCATTACATCGCGCCATCAATAAAATTACCTCAACTGGCCACAAAAATAACATTACTCGGTGAATATCTGGCGGCACGTTAGTTTTACTGAGAAGGCAAGATATCGGATATATCACCATCGGTCACGAGACCGATCAAATAGGCTTTTTGCCGCATCATATACCTTAGCGCTCTCCACGGTCGACCATTAATCTCCCTTAGCCGGTACCGCCGCTATGCTTTCATAATCTGGTCTTGATGGCGAGACAGATTTTGGTGAAAACGATTGTAATTTCCTTAGTCTCCGACCAACCATCAACAGTCTGTCTGTGCGACCATTCCACTTTCGTCGGTAACACGCCTCTCTAGAGCCGGTAGTAGTGCTCGGAGATTCGATATGCTGATGTGCCACAGGTTCTGGAGACAAAAAGTCCAACCGCCACGTTATCCGATCCGTCTGTCTACCTTTGCGCCAACCTCAATTATATCAGTGGTAACTTCTACTGCGATCCTCCACTTCCACCAAACCTTTTGTCGCGCCTTTGAGCAACATCAACCGATACCACGTGTCCCTTATCATCTGTGTAATTGTTATTGACTGCTGTTTGGGCCTCATTGTGATCATCATAATAATCTTGAGCGAACGAGTCGAGCAGCATTACTATCAACCGACTTCCCTGCAGCAGTAAGCACTCGTCCAGCAAACATCGCGCGCAGACTGGACCATATTGGGATCCTTTAAAAAGACCTCTGCCCTCTCGACGGCCTTCGGTGTCTGGTAGCGTAAATGTAATCTCTTCCACTCCTCGAACTATCATTGGACTCTTTGATGTTCCACCATTGGTATTTTTCTACTGATGGTGCGGGCGGAATGACGTGTGACCGGCCAAGACTATCCCGAGTAGTACCCGATACGACTAACGTGACTGCAGCAACCCCAGCACAAGAGGCTTCCCTTAACTTGTCGCCTTTACTATCAGGAGATAATTCTCCAGTATTTCTACAACTTATGTGCGCCATGTAGCCATCCTTCCGCTATACAAATCAATTTCTCACTTAGCGTATTATAAATTATGCTCAAGCTGGCTGCCCTAGCTCGTCGACACTTGAGACCAAACATCGCGGGCTTTTGAGCCGTTCGCCGGGCTGACAATACCACGCCTTCCATCTCTTCAATCAGCCGGGCTGCCTTGCTGTAACCTATCCGCAGCCGCCGCTGCAGGAGCTGGTAGAGGCCTTGCCGCCCTCAATCACCACTCGCACCGCGTCCATAAATGCTTCATCTTCACCACCGCCGCCAAAAATCAACTCCGCCATGCCACCCTTGCCATTCAGCTGAACTGGCTGCGCTACTACTTCATCATTGTACTGTGGCGCTGACTGCATCCTCAGGTGGTCAGTAATTTTATTAACCTCGTCATCGGTAACCCACGCACCTTGATACGCTTTGGCTTTACCCATACCGGCGTATACAGCAGCATATCACCCTGACCAAGTAGTTTCTCGGCACCAATTTGGTCAAGAATGGTCCGCGAGTCAACTTCTGCGACGCCACCGTAAAACCAATTCGTGCTGGCACGTTCGCCTTGATCAAACCAGTAATCACGTCGACACTCGGCCGCCGCGTTGCCAAGACCAAGTGAATACCCACCGCTCGGGCTTTCTGCGCCAAGCGAACGATCAGCGCCTCAACGTCACGCGCCGCCACCATCATCAAATCGGCCAGCTCGTCAATCACAATAGTAATATATACGGCATCGCCCTGTCTTCGTGCTGTTGAATATTGCCATCAGCATCCGCTACTGGGATTTTTAGTCTCGTGTGGCCAGGCGTTGATTATAGCCTTGATATCGCGAATCTTCTCAGCCGCCAACAACTTATACCGCCGCTCCATCTCATTGACCGCCCATTTCAAGGCCGAGATAGTCTTTTCTGGCTCGGTAATCACCGGTGTCAATAGATGCGAATATCTTCTATGGCGCCATTTCCACCCGTGCTGGATCAACCAAAAATCAATTTCATGTCGCTCGGGCTGTTGCGGTAGTAGCAAACTAGTCAGCAAGGTATTAATCATCACTGTGACTTACCAGAACCGGTCTGACCAGCAATCAGCATGTGCGGCATTTTGTTGAGCTCACCAACCACCGCTTCACCGAAATGTCCTCACTAATCGCAAAGCTCAGCGGCTCGCGAGCATTCTTCCACTGCTTCGAATCCAGAACGCCGTATAGTCGCACATCAGCCGCTCGTCGGTTTTGGCACCTCAGCCACCAACCGCCTTCTGTCCAGGAATCGGTGCTTCAATACGCAAGCTCTGCGCCGCCAGATTAAGCGCGATATTTGTCTCCAGCGCCGTGATGCGCGTCAATCTCACACCACTCGGCGGCCGCAAGGCGTATTGCGTCACCTGGCCCAATATTGGCATCTTCCATCTCTACATCGATATTAAACTCTGCCAAGGTGTCATGAATAATCTGCGCGTTTTGCCGAATATCACCAGCATCAGCCGGACTTTTGCTTTTTCTCCAGCAGATCAAGGCTTTGGCGCCTGCCAGTTCGGATCGTGCGCCGCCACCAACGCCGCCTGCTCCTCAGCCGTCTTATCCCGCGCTACACTGCCGCGCAGGCTGCTCAATGGTGAAGGTTTTTATCCTTTGCGTGACTGATCGACGGTCGGAACGCCAGCATTGAGCTTGATATCGCTCGATGACTCTGGCGCTCGCTGCACCTTCGCGAGCCGCCTTCTTCGTACCGCCGCATTGTTATCATCTTCAGAATTGTCACGCTTGAACGCGGCTACTTTTTAATCACTGTAAACGGCGACGTCTGGGTAATAAATAACGCGCGGTAATAATGATGAGGACCACATATATCAAAGCAGCGATGCCCGGTCGACCATGGCGCCTCACGGCCCGATTGGCCGTATCACCAATAAACCCACCAGCATTTGGGCGGGCTGATGTCTTTTAATAGGCCAAACAAACCGAGACAACCACACCACCTCGAGGATGGCTGCTAATTTCATCGCCAGCGGCAAAACTGATTATTCTCTGCACGGGAAAAATCTCCTACAGCAATATATATCAGCAGAATTGGCAGCCCATACATCGCGTATCCAAGCATGCTCAGAGTCGCCTGTAGTAGCCACTCTAGTACCGGACCACCAACGCCAAACCACGCCACCACTAACAGGAGCGACAACACGACGAGCGCACCGCGCCGACTTGTAGCCAAAAGCCGCTCGGTACATCATGCTTTGGAGCAGCGGAAACTGATTTCTTACGAGTAGGTTTTCGTTTTTGGCATAACTGTTTTTATTATATCACTTTACCAACGTTCAGCATTGTAGCATATTTTACAACAAATAGCAAGTGCGTAGGTTAGTACGCGCGTACTCGGCCCGCCTCTCGAGCCTTGGTATCATTTGCCTCGGTGTCCGGTACTTGGCGGCGCGGGAAACGGCGGCGCGGTATAGTTGGTAGCGTCATTTTTGGTTCTGCCACCGAAGTAGCCGCAGGTTTGCCACGTACTGGTGTCTTTACGGTAGAAGTATTCGAAGCGGTAGTCAATTTTACTGTTTTCAAACCACCCACTTCATTAATCACCGGATGACAATTGGCGTCCGCGCGTCTGGTCATACAAAATATAGGTGACTTCGTCCTTAATTTCCTTTTTCACTACGTCAAGGTCATACTTGCCAGCAAAAACTGCGTGCTGCCTTCTGTTTCAAGTACTGGCGAATCATGTTCATCAATTCTCTGAATCACGCAGGTAGATGAAACCGCGAGAAATGATATCCGGGCTGGTCAATAATCGACCTGTGCCGCGTTGCACTGTCAGCACCACCACAAACATTCCTTCCTGAGACATATGATATGCGGTCTTTCAGCACCACCTCGGAAACGATAGCGCCCAGTATCGTCATACATCACACCGCCAACTTGAATTCGACCAGCTTTCTTAGCCTGGCGTTCAATATCAATTTCACAATATCACCGGCATCACACACAAAGATATTCTTCCTCGAATACCGCACTCTTTCTCTGCTAACCGAGCATTATGCACCAGCATATGGAACTCGCCGTGAATTGGCATATGGTACGTCGGGTTCAAGGCATTAATCAGCTTAATGTGATCATCGTAGTAGCCATGGCCCGACAAGTGTAGCGGCCCGATTCCCGTCAAGTGCGTCTTGCCATTCTGAAATCACATCAGAGCCCTCACGCATCAAGCCATCAACCGTTCGCACCACGTTTTTCTATTACCCGGAATCGGATTGAGCTAAACACCACCACGTCAGTGACGTTTAATTTTAATGTACTTATGTGCACCGTTGCCATACGGCTCAATGCCGCAATTAAATTCGCCCTGTGAGCCGGTACAGACCCAGTTATCTGGTTATCTGGCAGCTTGATGATATCTTCCATCTTCATGACGGTGTCTTTCGAATCTTAATTGCTCCCGAGCGCAGTGCCACCTCCAAATTCTGGATCATCGAGAAGCCAGCAAACGCCACCTTGCGCCCGTGCTTATGTGCTTCTTCCAAGATCAATTGCAAGCGATGCACTTGTGACGCAAAAACAGCTCATCAGTGTTCGGCTACTACTAAACTTATCCATCACCCGACCGATGGAATATTGAATATCAAACTCGGTGATGCGTGTCGTCCCTCGATTCGCAGTTGGTTGATTCGTTCAGAACATCAACACTCCTCTTTGGCGGCAATCTCTCGTCATACGCTCAAGGTCAAACTTTTGGCCGTCAACTGGGCTTTCCTCAAACCGCCAGTCGCCAGAATCAATCACTCACGCCCAGCGGCGTCCGGATCACCACGCAGTCGAATCCGGAATGGAGTGGTTTACCCGCACCAATTCCACAGAAAAATGCTTCGATACTTGAACAACTTCGTGGCTCAATGGATCCATTACCCGAAAGTCCGGCTGAAAAATCGGTATCCGCATCCGCCATCGACTTATCTAGCATGCCGATAGTGAACTTCGACGCATAGACTGCGTGCTGGGATCCGGTGGATAAAATGCCGGAATGACCTGATGTGATCAAGGTGGCCGTGGGTGAACACACGTGCCTTGATCTTGTGCTTATTTTCTTCCAACCACGTGATGTCTGGCGGATGTAGTTGATTCCTGGATAGTCACTCCCGGAAACAAAAACCCCATGTCCACAATGATAATTTCATCATCATACCCAATGGCATTCATGTTTTTACCGATGCCCATTTCACCAACACTCGCCAATTGGGATGATCCTCAATTTTGGCTTGCCGCCGCGGACACGTTTGGGCTGCATTTGGCGCTAAATTGCTCGCCACCATAGCCGTTGTAAACTGACTGTTGACCGGGATGTCGATCAAATGCCGCGATGCCCTGAGGTTAGCATTCTCGCTCGTGCGTCGCTGTGTGCGCGAAATACTTCGCCCTTGCGAGTCGTGTACTATTCATTACCGCCGTATTACTGTAGCTGGTCGTTTTGACTGATCATCACCTTTCGGCGTCGCAAGTCGTCTCTGGCCCATGCGTATTGTTCTCCTTTTATAAAATAAATACCTTGCAAAATTAGAATGACAAGGATAGAAACGATAAGATACGGCAAAATTCTATCCCTTAACAATTGTGGTTCATTATAGCACGGGCACCAGCTCTTGTCAAAAATAGCTCAAACGCTCGCCTTGACAGCCAACTGCGCCGCTCGCACAAAATCATCAATCAACGTCTGGCGCAATGCTCCGTTATATACAGCGCTGCTGCCGGATGATACAGTGGAATTACCAAGAACTTTAACTCGTTAAACTGCGCCCAGCGCGGATTACCATGGTCACGCGAAATCGCCAAGTCAGGAATAAATGCCATGCCACTATGCCGACCCAATGTGATGACTACCTTTTTATTGAATAATCTGCAGCTGTCGCATCAGATACGGCCAAAAAGCGCGCTTCTCCGGTAGTAGCGGGTCGCGATTATTTGGCGGGCGATATTTAACGATATTGGTGATATAGACATCTTGGAGACGCAACTGCGCCGGCCAACATCTCGTCAAGAAATGTACCAGCTGCCCCAACGAATGGTTTACCCTGAAGGTCTTCGTTTTTCCTGGTGCTTCACCGATGAATACAATGTCTGCGTCAGCTCGGCCATCACCCATCACCAGCTGTGTCGCCTGCTCTGCCAGATCATGACAAACATCATGAGTGATAATCTCTGCCGCCAAAACCTCCAGCCGTGCTGCCTCATCCATATTTCTATTATACAAAAACACCTCGTCACTATACGAGGTGTTTTTGCTTGCTGAGGCAAAAATTAATTCTCAGCTTTTTCTTGACGAGCTCCAACAAAGGCTTCCTGATGCTTTGTTATGTTAGAATCTCTTGATGTTTTTAGTGAAGCGTAGATAATGGCCAATCTCCTGACGCCAGCTTCGGTGCCCTAGCGCTGTAATCTTTTATTAGCTCGCGCTACGAGATAATCACCAAACGCCTTGTAATACTCTGTCATCTTTTTGCGAAGTCTTGGTTCCTTTTCCTCGACTTGGCAACATTATCGAGCAGCTGATAGCAATCGCTCATCTTTTTCATCATAGAGCTTCTTTTTACCTCATCCGCTGGCTCGCCATAATTAAAGTTGTTTAGCGAACACTTCTTAGAGTAGCTCTGTAACTTCTACCACACTAGCAATCTTTTTCCATGTTCGGACGTACTTTGTCGTACGCAGCTTTATATCTCGCCAAAGGATGTCTCTCTCCGTCGCAGCATAATCTTTGATGACTCAAGCTTTTTCATCATAGTATCGGCACGGCTAATTGACCTTCAACCCGCTTCTTTATATTGTCACTATTTGAAGACTCGAAGTGGTGCTGTAATCTTGTGGTTAGTGAACCCCTCTAGTGTTTTCAGTGCTTCCCGGTAGTCGGCTTTGATGGCCACCAAGGAAGATAACCGCCAACACGATACCAACGACAACAACGATCAAGCCAACCGAGCCGCCAATAATACCCCATAGTGCGCCCTTGCTGAGACCTTTCTTTGAGGTAGTGGTGCTGCACCGGGCATTTGCGGTACTGCGGGCTGCTGCATTTGTGGCATCGGTGGCGACTCGCCGGCACGGGCTGGGGCTGGCTGTGGCTGCGGTGTTGGTTGCAGGTTGGCTGCTGTTACCGGCGGTGTTACTGTCGGTGTGTGGTACGTTCTTATTATTCTTATCGTCCATAATCCCCTCAATTAGTATTGTATTTTCACCATTGTATCGTATTTTGCCAAAAGCAAAAAGTTACAAGCCGATCATTGTTAAGTTAATCTTACCGCGCTCATCAATGCCAGTAATTTTTACTCGCACAACTTGCCCTCTTTTCACTACATCGGTAACCTTGGCAACCCGGCCCCTCAGCCAATCTTTGAGATATGCACCATCCCGTCAATCCTCGGCAGAATATTCACAAATGCTCCAAAATCCTTGATGCTGACGACCTTGCCTTCGTAGATTTTTACTCAACTTCCGGCTCTTTCAACCAGGCTCTTGATCCAGTTTAGCGCCTTCGATCGACTCGCCTATTCGGACTGGCGATGGTGACTGCCGTCTTCCTTGATGTCGACTTCGGCACCAGTTTCACTGGTAATTTTGTTGATCATCTCGCCGCCCTTGCCGATCACGGCGCCAATTTTATCTGGATCACTTTTAGCTTTTTCAATCCGCGGCGCGTACGGGGCTGAGCTGATCACGTGGCGCAGCTAGCACACCTCCAGCATGTGCTGCGAAAATATGTGCCCGGCCAGCTTTGCTCTGCTCAATCGCTTGGCGCAGCACTGCCACTGGTGCGCTGCACATTTCATATCCATCTGCAGCAGCGCCGTGATACCCTTTGGCTGTACCGGTCACCTTGAAATCCATATCGCCGGCAGTCCCTCAGCATCGGCAATATCGCTCAGCACGTACGGCGATCACCGTCCATCATGAGACCCATAGCAATGCCGCTAACTGGCGCCGAGAGAGGCACGCCAGCGTCCATCAGCGCCAGACAGCTCGAACAGGTCGCCGCCATCGATGTCGCAAACCGTTTTAGCCATGATTTCGGTGACGCTGCGAATGGCATACGGAAAGTCTTCTTTCGCCCGGCAACACTGGCGTCAAGGCGCGCTCCGCCAAGTACCCGTGGCCAATCTCACGCCGGCCCGGACTGCCCATCCGCTTGACCTCACCAACCGTGTAGCCCGGCGCATTGTAATGATGCATGATAGCGCCGCTCGCCGTCATTAACCCCATGGTGTCAACCAGCTGCGCGTAACTCAGCGGCGCCTAAGGTCACAATATTCATACCCTGGGTCACGCTGCGGTAAACAGGCTCGAACCGTGCGCTCGCGGCAGCAAAACCAACCTCTGAGCTGAGCTGACGGATTTCCGTCAGAGCACGGCCATCTGGCGCTTACCCTTCCTCGATAATACCACGGCGCACATCGTTGTGTAGCGCCAACGTGAACGCCCTCGTCATAATCATTGCGAACTTCGTTATATCTCTTTCTTCGCCTACGCTGCTTTTCAGCCATCACTTACGAAATCCGGCGAATATCGCTAATCATTTCGTTGCGCCTGGATATGGCCGGCGGATTTGCTCGCCCAGCTTGCCGTCAACCCATTCGTCAGCCGTCTGCCGAATTGCTTCGTCCGGCAAAACTAATTCATATTCCCGTGGCGGCTGGCGACTTTAGCTGCCACCTCGCTGCAGCAACGCTGGCTGCATCATCTGGTGCGCCCAAGCCATCGCATCGACGATCACCTCTTCTGATACCTCCTTGGCACCAGCCTCTACCATGGTGATGCCACCCCTCGATACCAGCCACCACGAAACCAAATCAGATTGCTCTCGCCCTCTGGCGCCAAAAAGGCCTTAAACTCACCATTCACCTGGCCCACTCGCAGACCTGCCACCGGCCCGTCAAAACGGCGTACCAGTCAGCACGCAAAGCACTCGACGCCGCAATCATCGCCACCACGTCCGGACGGAAACGGATCCATGCTCAGCACCGTTGCCACAACCCGCACTGGCGATAGTCTTCGGGAACAGTGGCCGAATCGGACGGTCAATCAACCGACCAATCAGCACCGCCTCGTCGCTCGGCCGACCCTCGCGCTTGATAAACCGCGAGCCGGAAATTTTACCCGCCGCATAAAAACCGTTCTTCATAATCAATCGACAGCGGGAAATAATCCCAGCTGCACCGGCCGTGAACCGACCTCGCGCCGCCCAGCACCACCGTATCGCCATAGCGTACCAGCACACACACCAGTCGTCCGAAACCAACGCGGTTGACCTCGAGCGTCAACGGCCGGCCGCACAGCTCGGTGGTAACGCTAAAAATCTCCCTGCCGCCTGCTAATAATTGCCATAGATCCTCTTTCTCGCAAAGACAGTAACAGGTGAGCGTGTGCTGGTTTACCGTCAACACACCATACATCCATCACCGTCTGCGGGTTATATTCGTACTTTCTCTATTATATCACAGCGCCACACGCGTTAGAGAAAAGCCAGCCCGACCAAACGCATCCCGGAACCGCAGCGAGCCGCTCACTCACTTGATCCAAACATCTGGCGTTGGCGACAACGTCTCCGGTGAACTACCGCCAGCCGCACCAATGACTTCGTCGTACTCACATTAAAAACCTCCACCCCGGCAGCATAGCAGTCCACCATACGGCCGCTCACTCAGCTGGCGCTGTCGGTTGCCCTCGAGATACTGGCATAAAGGATAGCATCAGCCCTTCCGACTAATCTCGTACAGTATATCCCGAAAGGCACGTTCTGTCGGTAAGCCCCGCCCTCGAGATCCCCCAAACTGCCGTCAGCCCAGCAATCTTAGCTTCGGGCCTACCCAACAACTCAAACGCGACGGCTAGCGCGCACCCTGCTATCATCATCCAAATCCGAAGAGACCCCCGTTCCTATCACTGCTCGCCCAGAATGACCAGCCTTATGTAGCAGCGCACTCCCGTCATAAAACCGTGCCGACGTTCACCTTGAGATGCAGATATCGATGCGTGGTGGCAATATCGGCGGCATCTCACCAGTAAATATAGGTGCGCCTCATACATTGCTGAAAACATATCACATGCTTGACCATATATCTCATACGCCCTTTCAAGGTCAAGCTTTGCAGCACTCTGTCTCTATCGATAACTCCGTTGACTTTCATCACACGACCCATCAACAGCCCACTCAGCTATGGCCGCCGCTGTCCCAACCGCACCACACAATAGACCGCGCCGACTTATCTTTGGTGGCTCTGCATCCATATTTCTTACCATACCAAACTCCTATTTGCACAAATACTATAGCACTTGAGCACCTTTTCCAGCCTCAATAACATTTTGTTGAGTAACCGTATGTAGCGCCAGCACATAGAGCATAAACATTGCCTCCTTAAGATCGGTAAGGTGCTCTTCACCAGCTGCTGACTCCAGGGTAGCAAGTTTGTGGCTAACAATATGGTATCTTTCAAATAACGTCCCAAACAGCTGCTGAACTGATGTGAGGAGTTCTCTCCCACCAGCTTCAACTGTTGTCGCGGTGGTTTGCCTAGCACAACCGAGCCCAACAAGCTCATCTTTCTCAAACATTTCATCCGGAAAAAGTACTGCCAAAATTATTAACAAATTTACTCGACGTATCAGAGCTGGTCTTGCGACGGATCCATACCGTTTTTCCAAAAGTCATCCGCATCTGTAAATCTTTAAGTTATGATCATAAGCGCGTAACTCTGGGCGTCCAACTGCCCCTCGATATGCACTAAGTCATTGCTCAACCATTCACCAGACGGACCAACCTGCTCCCTCACAGCAACCATATATATCGCTAATATTCGCAACTTGGTCAGCCACATCTAGCGATAGTAATTTTATCAGCCCGTGGCGCGTATTCATCCATACCTGTAATTTAGCATAAAAATTATAAAAAGTCAATCAGCGCATCAAACAGATCGGCACATGCTGATGAAACAACGACCCATATCTACTGGGCTGACCTGCTCATGCTACAATATACCAAGTGAAGCAGATAACCCACGCCAAAACCGCCGCCGATGGCTCAGTATGAGTCTGGCTCTTATCCTACTCGCTGGTGGCGGCTACACACTCATCACAGTGTTCAGTCCATTCTTTCGTGCTCAGCCCATTGATCCAACACGCAACCAAACCACCCAGCTTCTCGCCGCTACACCAGAAGCCAACATCACTGAGGACCGCCTCTACATCCCCAAGATTGATATTAACGTGTACTGTACGCTATTGGCGGTGCCGAAAACTATGGAGCGAGGGTGCATGGTGGCGCCAGCCAGAGAATGGCAACCCAGTCGACGGCGGCAACTTTGTTTTGTCGGCCCACCGATTTATCACTGGGTCTGACGCCGCAACAAACCATCCAAAAATCGCCATTCTACAATATTGATAAGCTGCGCATTGGCGATGAAATAATCATTGACTACCACGGCAAGCGCTACATCTACATAATATCCCAGTTATTTGATGTCAAGCCGAATGCCGTTCACATCGAAAACCGAACCGACAAACCACAGCTCACCCTCTACTCATGCACCCTTGGTGGCGCGGCTGACGGTCGGACGGTTTTCAGCCACACCGCGCTAAATAAAAATACCCACCTCGTGATATATCAAGGTGGATATCCGTACAACTACCCGGCGCGACTACTTACGCAGACCCAGGCAGCCACAACCGCTTTGTAACTCTCAAAATCAGTTCGCTCTAGGTATTTTAGCAGGCGCTTGCGCTTGCCAACCATCTGGATTAAGCCACGGCGCGCCATGAAGTCGTGCTTATTCGCCTTCAGGTGCTTTGTGACCTCTTTGATACGAGCCGTCAAGATCGACACCTGCGCCTGCGGGCTACCGACGTCGTCCTTGTTGACCTGAGTCAAAGCAATTGCTTTCGCTTTATCGTCTTTGCTAATCATAGCCTCGTCATTATACCAATGCTGCCCTAAAAACGCAAATCAACCACACTGCTAAAATGTCTGTACATAATTATGACGCTGGCTTACTGGTGGTCGGCACGGCTACTTCGAAATGTTGCAGGTTGCCTGATTGCATTGACTTGAGCTGCCTCCTGCGGCTTGGCGGAATTAAGGGCTGCAAACACCGCAACACCGGTTATCTTGCCAGATGCGTCCTTGCATGGATACCAAACAAAAATATCGTTTGATTTGACGCATCTTGCTGCTCACACCTCGCGATACCCTCGCTGAATATACTGCGGTACAAGCTGAGTCAACGCTATTCGCATTATTAAATGCTCCCTGCCCTGACGGTAGTGTTCGTTTCTGCGTATCATATCTGCAATGCATCCCCGGCGATCTTGACGATGGAGCGAATCTTGTATCAGTAGCATCCTGACGCATACCCGAATACGACATAGTACCAATAGTTGCCAAAAATTTGCAATTACAACAATCACAATTAATACTTCAACGATCGTAAAACCCTGTTTGCCTACCCATGTTTTGATAATAGCATTTCAAGACAAAATCCCAAAATCCGCTAATGCTTTTTGCCTCGGCAACGTCATATTCAGCGATAGCCATGCAGCGCAGCTGCCGGCAGTAGGGCTGTTTCTAGCTTCGCCAATATCAACCGCCAGACTCGAATATACGTACCGCTCGAAACAGTGCTCGAATTACCAAGCGAGGATACTCATATGTGACGAGCTCCAAGGCGTAAATCGACACGGTGCGCTCTGGCATCTCAACCGGCTGGCTCCTTGACGCGCTAGCTGGTAAGCCCGGCGGCCATTGATCTTGATGGCACTAAATATCGGTGGGCGCTGTTTGATTTCACCCACAAATGCACCGAGTGCCGCTTCAACTCTCACTCACGGACGGCTGCCGCGCCGACACGTGAGTCAGTTCACCGGGGTCACCAGTCGTCGATACCTGCCAAGTATCGGCCCACTTCCATACCACTTATCAAGCTTGGTAAAGGTGTCAGCTCGCGGCACTTCTTGCCCGTCATCGATAATCATCAGTCCTGTAGCGAACGGATCATGTACCGGTATGGCCAACTTTCACTTTCTTGCCCGCAGCCTGGCTGAGCACCGCCGCAACCGCGCTACTACGAAGCTTCGTCATCCCAGCCGGCTTGTCAATGAGCAGCACCTCGTCCATGGACTATTTTTGCCCGGAATCTGAATTGGACGGGTTAAAAGGTGCGCGCTGTGCAGAGGTGGACGGCGTTGAAGGTGATGTGTTCAACGCTGGCAACCCCCGTCTGCGGCACCGATCGGAGCTGGTGGTAGCGGCGGTAGGCCTGAACCCGGGAAGTCAGAAAATCGGGCAGTGGCGGTAGGCCATGCATCACATTGGACTCAATATCAGCCAGCGTTGCGTAGATGGCACCGCAGGCAGTGGTGAAGATGAGGCTACCGGAGCCGGTGAAGCTGCAGTTTCAAGCGGCGGCGCGGCAGCCAGTGCCTCGTACTGCCGCACGGGCATCACGCTCAGAATCCGGCGTGATGGCGACGTAGCAGACTGAGTCTGTTTAGCGGCTAGTGCTTGCGTCTCCTCTTTTCAGTGCGGCAATGACCGCTTCGTCTTGTTAGTTGTTGCAAAACGGATCAACACTTGGCGGTTCATCGGACTTTCCCATGGCTGCATTCAACGGCGATTCACCGAGGGGCCGGACGCGATTCACCAACATAGGTACCAGGATGCAGGATAGTCTTGTTTTGATCGGTATCAAGATCGCGGCGCTTATCCTCGGCCGCCCGCTCCGTGGTTGCGTTTAATGTTCCACCTAGAAGCGGTGGCTGTCTCCGGTTCAGCTGATACCGACGCACCAATCGACGGTGGTGTTGACGGCGTACTGTTTCGCCCACTCGCCGTTGATGCTGCCCGGAGGCGATCAAGCTGTGCCGTCGCCGCACGGGCTGCTGCATCCTGCTCCTCGGCCTCGAGTCTGCTTGGCTACCCTCATCAAGGCTACCCCGCCGCTCGTGGCTGATTGATAACGCACCATCATCTCTTCTGGGATCAGCTGTCCTTGAGCGTCTCTGCTCAACCTTAAAAATTAGAGCCATCCTGGCCATCGTCATCATCCGCCTTATCATCGGCTGCGTCATCAGCCGCCTGCTTTTGATTGCTCTGACTTTGAATGCCCTCGGCCCAATCGCCTGTCCTCAGCCAACCTGGTAGCAATCAATTGCTGGTTCCGCACCGACCGCCACCGCCCTGCCGCCAATGTCATGACTCGTGACGAGGTTAAGTTATTACTAAACCGCTCCGTCGCTGCCACCACGCCTGTCAGCAACGCCGTTGCGATCTGCTCGTCCATGGTCACTTTCGGTGTCCGCAGCTCATCAATCAAATCAACCAACATCTCACTGACACCTGACGCCCCATCGTCATGCCAATCGACCGTCCCGAGGTTACTTCCCTCACCATGCCGGCAGTCACCGTCGATACCACCGCATCATGCAAAAATCTTGCGCTATGAGCCGTCAGCGCCTTGTCGAGATGATCCTGACTCTCAACATTAGCGCAAGCACCAACTCAATATTATAATCACTGCGAGAACTCTAAATCGCCTCGGTAATTGTCGCCCGGTACGGCGTGATAAAAATCTTTACCGCATCATCAACCACCTTGTAGCGCAGATGATCAGCCTTTTCCTTATCAAGCGCGATGATAAAAATCACGCAGGCTGTCCGCCGTGGCCTCAAACGTCTCATCCGGCTCGAGGAAGGAAAGTGCCGGCGGAATTTTACCACCAAAACAGCCGTGGCGTGCTTGCCCAGTTTATTCAGGAAAATCGTTAGTCCCAGTGCGCCGATAGCTCATCCACCGACGGATCAGCGCTCACCGTCACCAAAAATATTAGTCACATCCTTGATGCTCTGAATGATCTGCTGCTTTTGTGACTGGCTCGCCATTATCTTGTATCCTGTTTATTTTTGTTTATACCTTTGGGTTAGATTATACATAAGCATTTCCAGAAAGTCAATAGACTGGGCAGCAAAATATGAGCCAGTCTTTACTTTTGTCGGGTTTTTCTGTATAATCCATCCTTGATTAGCGAAAACAAATTTATAGAGGTAAAGGAAAATCTATGCCAATCATCAAATCCGCCATCAAACGGGCAAACAAACTCAAAGCGCCGCGAGCGCAACATCGGCATCAAGCGCGACATCAAGTCAGCCGTCAAGGCCTTTATGGCCGAGCCGAGCGCCGCGACGCTGGCTGCTGCTCACAGTGAGCTTGACACCGCCGTCAAGAAGAACCTGCTCAAGAAAAATACTGCCGCCTGGCGCAGAGCGCTCTCGGCTATCGCCAAGGAAGCTGGTGTGAAGCTTGAAGCACCAAAAGGCAGCCGCCAAAAGCTCCAGCAAAGACGGCGGCAAAAACCACTGCGAAGTCAACTGCTACCAAAAACACAGCTGCAAAAAGCTCAGCAGCCAAAGAGGCTAATCTAGCCATTCACGGTTGTGCATCAACAATTACTCCCGTCGACTGGCGGGAGTAATTTGCTAATCTTACGAAAAATCAAACCCAAGAAATCCCCTACGACCCGCTTTTCGTCAGGCTAAGCTCCATTCCCATTTTATTAAATAAATCATTCATATCCACCCGTTTCAGAAGAGTCTCCCTGCGGTAGGTCTGCATATACTTCAAGTGTTGTCACTAACCGTGTTATGAGCTGAGGGCAGTAGCTGGCATCGGTAAGAAATACTACACACGGCCTCGTGTACCTTTGTTTTACGCTCAATAATCGTCCTTAACGCGTCATAGAGATACCCGTCAGCACTCTTCAACATCCGCTCCGCAGCTCATCAGCGGTCATTTTTCCCGGAACTAAGTTTTCTGTTTAAGCGTCTCATGACGCGGAAAGTCTGGATCAGTAGAAATAACTAAAAACCGTTAGCAGCTGCTTCAAATTTTGAATCGTAGAAAACCTCCTTAGGAATCTTAACCCCGCCATGCTCGTATAAGTACTGAACCCTACTATCAGCATGTGGCACCCTAGACCCAGTCAGTGGCCCAAACCTTCTGCGTTCCATTCATAATAATTATCCTTTATCTCTTTCGCCACGTCACACAGCCTCCTCGACTCATCTCGTGTAGAGCAATATCTATATCTGCCGCAACCGATTGCCGACGATCTTCCATATCGACATTCTCACACAGCTGAACGAGATGAGGGACAGTCCCACAACATGTCTTACCATATCAGCAATTACTAATACAGGCTCTCTATCAATAAATCCTTCGTCAATGTCTGTTTTTCCCGTTGTTTTCGATTAAATCCCGTCCACAAACTCCTCCCACCGTTTGCTCCTCACTTGAATCCCCGCCACTAAACTCCTGCGTACCGGGCGGCGTATCTCTATGCATCATGGTCAATACCTTTTCTTATCTTTCTGGTGAACTAACAGTAGCTTAAATTTTACTATATAATAATTATTTTGTCAAGCATATAAATAGCTTATGCTGGCTTAGTGATCTCTTCTAATCACACTAACCAGCGCCGTCTCAACCAATAGCCACGGCGACGCGCGGGTTGTCTTCACATGTTCATCAGCCTGCGCCAAGGCAGAATTAATTACCATAAGTTGCGCTTGCGTCATCCGCGCTGCATACGGTGCTACCTTTCGCAGTGCATACGGATGGGCCGCAAAAATCACGAGCCACCACCCCGTGTCGCCGCCAGATAGCACCAGCGCGTTCAGCTGCACCAATTGCGAAACCAACAGCCCCAGCGTCTGGTACGCCCCATCATCACCGCTCTCCGCCTCGAGATAGGCAATGATCGCGCGCACTTTTCCCTGGTCGCTATCCAGCATTGCCGCAAACAACTCAAACGCACTTTCAGCCGGAGCCAACGGCACCAGTGCGTGCATCAGCTCATCATTCAGTTCGCCAGCCAGGGCCAACTGCTGCAACACCAGGTCAAGCCGTAGCTGATCAAACCCCAACCGATCAATCAGTGTCGTCGCCTGCGCCGCCGTCAACACTGCCCCATGCACCGTGGCTCGCTCAACACACCACGCACTCAGCTGCGGCTTTTTGAGCGTTCAGTGAAATAAGCGTACTCCCTTACCTTGGCATGACTTTTCAGCCACTTATACGTTTTTGTACGCTTATCAAGCTCGTCTCAGAAGGACAACCGTGGTTGCCGTGTCGCCGAGTAGCTCCGGCAAATCAGCCACAATGCTACATTCTGACCTCACATCGGTAATGACCACCACCTGCTCTAGCGTGAACAAACCGCCCCATCACCACCACAGACCCTCGGCGGCCGTCAGTTCTTCACCGTCACGCCGCACCACCACCACTATCACCAACCAGCGCCGCAAGCGCCGCCCGTTTCTCAAATTCGTTGTCACCGTAGAGAGATAGATCACGACTTAATTATACCAAATACCCCTGGGCCATGCCTTCGGTATACTGACTTATTCTTCCGCTATTCGGCTTTTTGCACTAATCTTTTTTATATACAGCTATCAACGTAGTTATTTGCTCATTAGATAAGCCACCCTTTTCAAGTCCGCCATATAATTTGAGTATAAGGACCCCTCTTTATCACGCTGCCTGCCCTTCTCTCCTATTACCGCAAGGCTGGTCACACTGCTTGCCACAGACAACATCTGTTCATCAGGAGTCCGCCACCGGTTTCCATAAATATACCGTCAAGAAGCTCGCGAAATTCAGCGTCCAGATCCCTTGTCTTGTTGGCGGCAGCTTGAGCATTCATTGCCTGCTCTACCTGTTCTGGCGAAACATCCTCACCACCAAGTACTTCGTTGAAAACCAAACCAGCAGGCAGCGCCGGGCGTCTCCTTAAGGTCAAGCAGACGCTCTATGATCACGGCTTTTTCCTCATTGGTTCAATCGTATTATCTGTTATTGTACGAGAAGCCATTTCAACTAACGACACGCCTATCGCAGATCTCTCCATAAGGATACGCTCGAGAATTTGATACATTATCGCTTGTCGAGCTGTCTTCTTCAGTTCTGGATCATCATCGCAATTGCCTTCATGGGCTGATAAATCCAACATGCTAAAATCATTACTTTTCTAAGCGTCGTAGACCACTATTAAGAACGCCCTCGCTCGCTCAAGCAACTCTCTCCACTCAATCCTGGTCGATAACATTGTGTCCACTCCATGCTTTCTAGCATGCCATTGACCCTCAGATTAGCCTCTCTAAGCTCGGGGGACTGCTCTTCTTCCTGGTGCTATCAGGTAGTTCACCCACTCTTAATCCAGGTTGCTACTTGGCCGATACAATTCGCCATGTAGTGGGGCTCTCCTCTGTCATAATATTGCATTCTACACTATAAACCACTATTTGTCAAATATCGGTGTCTTCTGGCACACCGGACAAATATGAAAGTACCGCGGCCGCCGACATTTTAACTTGATGATTGCCTGGTCGGGGTGGCGGTGGCAGGCCTGGCCTTCGCGGCGAAACACATGAGCAAATGTCAGATAATTCCTTTTTCGACCCTCGGCGTCAACGTACTCTTTTTATCCGTCGAGCCACCCTGGTCAATACTGAGCTGCAAGACGCGCCGTAACTCAGTAAATAATGTATTCAGCTGCTGATCACTGACATTTTTCACCCGCGTTTGCGGATGAATACGTGCCGCCCACAGTGCCTCGTCAGCATAAATGTTGCTAACCCCGGCAATTACCGCCTGGTCAAGAAACGCCGGCTTGATCATCGAATTTTGGCGACGACGAATCCGCTGAATGAAATTTTTCCGGCGCGCGTCTGAGGATCAAGCGGCTCCGGCCCAACTTTTGCATGAACGGCAGGGTTTTTACCTCATCAGTCGGCAGCAATTTTACCCAGTCAAACTTGCGCTGATCGTTAAAAACAGCCGCGACCCATCCACAAAAATCAATCTGCACCCGCGTCGACCGATCCGGCAACTCACCAATCAAACTATCGCTTGGATGCCCACCAGCAAAACTCTGCACTCCACGAAAGATAAGCTGCCCCGTCATCTTCAGGTGTATCACCAGCGAATACTGCGTATCCAGATCAATCATCAGCACCTTTGCTCGCCGCCGCACTGCCGTCACGCGCGCGCCATACAGAAATGCTCCAACGTCAGCCGGCGCATTCGGAAAGCTTTTGGTGAATCGAACACCGCCGCTCGTGTCACCACACTGGCAGGTAGTAACTCGCTAAACCGCGGCGAACCGTTCGACTTCAGGAAGTTCCGGCATGGGACGCTCCTAAAACTTAAACGAAAGCGTATCCCGCTGATACAACCCGATAGCGGTGGCCATCTTGTTGCCATCAGGGATGTGCTTGATAAACATATCGACGATTTCCTCGACATTAGCAACGGCTGATCCTTGAGCCGCCACAATCGACGTCCACAGCGCTTGATCGGCGTTCCGTTCATCAACAATTCAAATTTATACACCTTGCCTGTTGCACAAATACCACGCAGATCATTCTGCTCGTCACTCAGCTGCCGGCCCTCCATCATCTTGCGCTTGTCCAGCGCATCCACCAGTTCCTCGTACGCCTTGAAATTATTGTCTAGCTGCTTGGTGTTTAGCTGCTTCTCGATATACCCTCGTACGTCGTCATTGTTCGCGAAGCTGGTGCAATAGTTACTTGATATGAACGGAATTTTTCATTAGCGACAAATCGGACCACGCACGGTCAGTCTGACCGATCGGCCTTCGTCAGTTTGTAGTAAGTCACTTTTTCTGTTCAGTTGTCTCTGGTTGCTGCTTTTGCTCATTGCCACCAACAGTGACCGGCTAATGCTGATAATCGCGACGATGGTCACGATGGTGATAATGATAACGAGCAAAATTGGCACAAACCGGGAAAAAGAATTAAACGAATTATACGTACGCCTCATGGGTTGATTATACCATATTCTGCCAGTTTTGCATTTATTGCCTCGGCTACACTCGTCCCAGTGCAGCCCTACGCCGACATCACTCTTTAGCGCAATTGGCAGTTCCGGACAAATGCCTTCCATTTCCGCACCGCATCATTTCGCCAACCCGCTCGGCGTCTGCTGCCCGGCACTCCACTAAAATTGAGTCGTGAACTTGCAGGACCGGTTCAGCCAGCCCAGCCAATTTGTCCTCCAGCCGAATCATCGCCGTTTCATCAAATCGGCTTCCGTGCCCTGAATTGGCATGTTCATCGCTGCCCGCTCGGCCGCTGAACGCACCATAAAAATTGCTCGACTTGACGTCCTGGTGTGGGCCGCCGCCGGCCAAAAATGAGGTCTCAACAAAACCCCGTTCGCGCGCTTGAACTAAAATTGTATCCAGATATTGGCGATTGGCTGGCGCACCGCAAAAATAGTGTCCCGATAAACTGTTTTGCCTCGGTAAACGTCATACACAGTAGCGCCGCCAGCCCATGCGGGCTCATGCCGTACAGCACGCCAAAGTTAATCACCTTGGCCGCTCGCTCGCTGTGTTGCTCACCTGCTCCATCGGCACACCGTGTCTCGGCCGCTGTCTTGGTATGAACATCAACATCGCTATTAAAATCGTCAATTAATTGTTCATCGCCCGCCAGCACCGCCGCCAGCCGCAGCTCAAATTGTGAATAATCCGCACCAACAAACACTTTGCCCCTCACTCGGCACAAACGCCTGGCGAATTTTCCGACCCAATTCCGTTCGCACTGGGATATTCTGCAGGTTGGATTGCTGCTGCCCAGCCGCCCAGTGCTGGTGACGTCTTGGTTAAACGTGGTGTGAATCCGCCCGTCCTCAGCCACCAACTTCGGCAGCGCTTCAATGTGCGTGCTGATCAATTTAGTCAGCTCCCTGGTACCGCTCAATCAGCTCAATAATTGCGTTGCCCGCGCACCTTATCCAGCGCTCTTTCTGTCCCGTCGAATAGCCAGTTTTACCTTTTTGATACCGGTCGTCGGCAGCTGCACCCTGTAAATAACACCTCAGACAGCTGCGCTGGACCAGCGGCACTGAACCGCGCCCAGCCATCGCATCATTTGTTGTTCAAGCTGGCTGACTTCCGCCGCCAGCTCCTCACCCATCTGTTCGAGGAGTGCCGTGTCCAACTTCATACCGCGCCTTTCCATCTGGAAACAACGGCCAAATCACCGGAAAATCAAACTCACGCAGCACCCGAGCAATCTGCTGATGCGTCGCCATATAATCCTGCTGCTGGGCGGTAAACCTCTGCGTAGTCGTGCCATGCCGCCTGGCGAATTATCCTCAGAGAAATCACCCGCGCACATCAAACCGCGATCACGCCTGAGCGGATCGATCAAAACGCCGCCTGCCCAACATCCCACACCTCGTGAAAACGCACCGCAACACCGTGAGCATCCAGCGATGATACAACCCTTGACGTCCGCCGCAATCACCACACCCTCGCCAACAGTTGCCAAACATGTTGACCAATCTCACTCATCTTGTCCCGCCACGCACCCGGCTTGGAATAATATAGACCGCGTCCGGATCTGATGGATCACTCATAATGTTTTCTGTTTTCAAAGCAGCGGCTCAGCCGCAAATCTTCGACGCGCGGCAGCTCCAACCCACTGTCTCCGCCACTTCATCCACCGCCTGCATTGTCCGCGGCAATCGCCCAATCAGCGAATGAAACTCCAATTTTCGCAAAATCTCCGCCACCCGCGCAAAGTCACAGTCGTTAACATCCGCCACCTCCCAATCTAGCTCCACTGGCGCGTCCGTCCAGATTTCCGCCACTTGCTTGGTCAAATCGCTGACTCACGACCGCTCTCTAACTTTGTCCGTAAAAGCGCCCTTTTTGCTCATCCACATGCGCGTACACCCCATCCAGCGCGTGTCATATGCTTGTACAATTTCACCGCCGTCTTTTCACCAACGCCTGGCACGCCTGGCAAAATTGTCGCTCGAATCACCCTTCAGCGCCTTTCAACCAAAAACTGGTCCGTCCGAATACCATATTTTTGTTCAAAATATTCCGCCGTAAAATTCTCATGTTCCTCAGGCCATTTTTGCATATGGACTTTGGTCAGCGGCGACACCAATTGCAGCGCATCCAAATCGGACGTCAGCAGACAGGTTTTAGCACGCCGCGCGCCTCCGCCTGCCTGGCAAACGCGCCCATGATATCGTCCGCCCTAAGTCAATCATCCAGCTCATACAGCGGCCAGCCGAACGCATCCAGCAGTTCGTGTAAAATCGGAATTTGCTGATAAAAATCATCAGGCGCTGGCTTGCGACCCGCCTTTTGTATTCTGGATATAATTCTCCGCCGCTTGCGGATATTGGTGCCGCGCTTATCCCACGCCACCGCTACATAATCCGGCTCCAATTTCTTGATCAGCTCAATCGCCAAACTCACAAACTACATCCCCACCCGTCGGCGTACCATCCGCCGTACTCCAGCCCCCGCATAGCATAATACCCTCGGTAAAACACCGATTTTCCGTCGATAACTGCCAAACGCTTCATATACTCAGTATATCAAATTTGCTATACTAACAACATGACACAACCATATCGCAAAAATCATCGCCCTCGTTGGCCTAGCTGGCAGCGGGCAAAAGTTCGGCGGTCGAATATTTCACCAAAAAGGGCATTCCGAAAATTTATTTTTGGTGGCATCATCTATAAAGCCATGGAAGAAGCTGGTATCGAACCAACGTGGGACAATCAGCAAAAATTCCGCGAGGGAAAATTCGCCGGCGCGAAGGCAAAAGATTTCAGGGAGTCAAACGCGTCATCAAATCCGCGCATGACTTGATTGACGCCGGCCAAAAACTCATAGTCCCAGACGGTTTGTATACCTGAGCGAATACAAAATTCTCAAGCACGAATTCCCTGGCCAAAACGTCTGTCATCGCCGTCGTCACACCAGCACCCTGCGCTATCAACGCATGGCCCAAAACGCCCCGAGCGGTCGATGCAGCCACGGGAAGTTGACCAACGTGATTGGTCGGAAATTGAAAATCTAGAAAAGGCGGGCCAATCGCCATTGCTGACTATTTCGTGATGAACGACCGCGGACTGGACGAACTATATGCACAGCTGGAGGCCGTCACTCACCACGAGCATTTTGCAAGGCGCCTGAGCAGTGCTAAATTATCATCATTCATAAACCATCTTACTACATATGGTTGCAGAAATTATATGCTATATTTTACAACCATGGAACACGATAACACTGACAAACATCACAACAAACATCACCTGTAGAGCAGCCAGAAGGCGAGTCGAGTCAGGCAGAAGTAGACAAGACGGGCGATACCATAGCACGTAAACTCGGTGAGAAAGGGACGCAAGCGGCACGATTGACTGATGAGGAGGCGAAGCAAATAGAAGCTGGAGAAAAAGAATTCAACCAGCTCAAAGCTCTCATAGAGGAGCCGCCCGAGGGAGTAGACCTAAACGCCGTTAGAGCAATGCAGAATTCAATGGCCCCACAGCGTGATTTGGCGAATGGAGTGAAGCCCCCGCTGGAAGTCGGTGATAAGTAACACCAACCTAGCTCAAATACTCATACAACTTCTTAGCGTCTTTATGCTTTCCTTAGCTTCGCCAAAGCCTTCGCCTCAATCTGGCGGATACGTTCGCGCGTCACGGCAAATTGTTGGCCGACTTCCTCGAGCGTATGGCTTTTTGCCGCCATTGTCCAGCCCGAAACCGCATACGCACAATTTTTGCTCGCGATCAGACAGACCTCGACAGCACCTCAGCCACCTTTTCTTTCAGCAGCTGATTGGTCGCTGATTCTTCTGGCGAAATCGTATCTTCATCCTCGATAAAATCGCCCAACACCGAATCTTCCTCGTCGCCATCACGCCCGGATGCCGGCATCCAAACTCGACGTCTCTTGCCGAATTTTATTGATGTACTCCAATTTTTCTGGTTCCATGTCCATTTCCTTGGACAATTCTTCCATTGTCGGCTCGCGGTTTAGCTCCTGAGTAAGCCGTCGCTGCGTCCGCACCAGCTTGTTAATCGTCTCGATCTGTGCACGGAGATGCAATCGTCCGCGCCTGATCAGCGATCGCCCGGTAATCGCCTGGCGAATCCACCACGTCGCGTAGGTCGAAAACTTAAAGCCCTTGTCCGGATCAAACTTCTCCACGGCGCGCAGCAAGCCAGTATTGCCCTCCTGATCAAGTCCAGAAAATCCAAACCACGGCCCGAATACCGCTCGGCGATCGACACCACCTAGCGCATGTTCGCCTCGGCCATCTTGTCCTTGCCTTTTGTCGCCCCTCGATGATCCGCCGCGCCAGCTCCATTTCCTCATCCGAACTTAATAGTGGGATTTTACCAATCTCACGTAGATACAACCGCACCGAATCGTCTGAAATATCATCCAGATACTGGCCAGTACTCAGCGCCTCGAGATCTTCTATCTCCTCATCATCATGTACCGCCGTCAAATCTGGCTCAAGTGGACTCATCATTGGTCGGGTGTATTGCTGGTCGTTGTTCACGCATTCTCCTTAATCAGTGCGTTCAGCTGCTGCCGCAAGATGCGCGCTCGCGCCTCATCGCTGAGCTCCTCAGCCTCACGCAAATCTTCTAATAATTGTTGTTTTTGTGTCGCGGTGTTTACGTATCAATTGCTTTACCAAACGCGCCATTTCACTGTCCAGAGCTTCTGGTTCCCCAGTCCATGTAGCGGCGTTCACTTTTTAACTGTACTATTTTCACATACTGCTCAAATTTTTGCAAGGGACGTGGCAATTTTTCTACGCCAAGTAGGGCTCAGCTTGCAGCGCCGTCACTACTGCGCGAGCCGGCTCGTCCAAGCTTGCCGCCTCGAGCGCCCCAACCCAGCGCCGGGTCGACGGCTGACTGAGCGCTAGACCGACGATGATGTCCGCTAATTCGTCACGAGGTTTACTTGGAGTCACCTTTTCAATCTTTTGGTTTTTGAGCTGAGCGGGCGGCGCCAGTCTCTCAGCGCCCAGCTTTTGCCCGCAAGGCCGCGAGGCTAGCACCAGTTTCTTTAGAAATCACCGTCAACAATGCCTTGTTCCACGCGATCTTTCAGGCCGCGCACGATTCTTAGCGCAGTTGTCGAAAATCGCCGCTTGCCTTCGGCCGTCGCCAAATCTTCCATCTCGGCGTGCCGAGCGATCACTCAATCAACGGCTGGCTGCACCGCTCAACCGCCAGCTGCCACAAAGGCCGGGCCTTTTTGGATTAATTCATCCGGATCTTTTACGCTATCCGGCAGGCTCACCACCTCTAGTTCCACGCCAATTTCCTGCGCCAAATTGATCGCGCGCTCCCGTTGCGCCTCACACCCGCCCGGTCGCCGTCAAACGCCACACGAATCCGCCCCGCCAGCCGCTCCAGTGCCTTCAAATGCTGCAGGGTCATCGCCGTTCCCGCCGTCGCCACCACATTTTTGACGCCGGCTTGGTGGCTGCGCAACCACGTCCAAATTCCCCTCGACAATCACCGCAGCGTCGCTCCTGCGAATCGCCTCTTTCGCCTGATATAACCCGAAAAATATGGCGCGATTTATCAAACAGCAGCGTCTGCGGCGTATTCAGATACTTTGCGCCCTGGGGGTCGTCATGAATAATCCGCCCCTGTAAAGCCGACCACCTCGCCGCTGCCGTCGCTCAAGGCCACCATCATCCGCCCCCGAAACAGGTCGCCGCCAAACCGATTCACCAGCCCCGCGTCAGCCAGTTCCCGGCGCGAAAAATCCCCGCTTTTCCAGCGCTTTCGTCAGCGCATCGCCCTGATCTGGCGCATAGCCGATGATAAAATCACCGATCGTCTGCCGGTTTTAGCCGCCGTTTTTCACCGCGTACTCGAGCGCTGCCGAATTTTTCACCAAATTCTTTGCTGATAAAAATTCGCTGCTAATTTCAACGCCTCCCGGGCCCGGGCTCGCCGTTTGGCACGTCCGTCCATCACCGCTAGAAAACAAGCTCAAATCTACGCCCGCCTTGCGCCAAAATGCTCCAACGACTGGCGAAAATCCATCCCTCCACCAGCATCACAAATGAAAATACGTCACCACCCTTGCCTGAAGAAAATCATGCCATCTGTTTTTCCGGGCTGACCATAAAACTTCGGGTGTCCGCTCATCAGTGAATGGACTCCAGCCCCTTGAGATTACGACCCGCCCGCTTCAGCTGAACATATTCACCAATCACGTCCTCAATATTCAGCCGCGCCCACATTCTTCTTTGGCATCATTCATGGTTTTTATTATATCACCCTTTTACCTCTGTTGTTGTTTTATGCTTTAATGGGTGTATGCAGCCATATAACGACTATGACGTACCGACCGGTATTGATTATCTCAATCAGATTTCTGCACCGCCAGCGCCACAAGGCTTTGATAAAATCCAAAAATTATCTTGCTCATTCCTCGGTATCATCGGACTACTCGGTCTAGTCTTTATTATTAACGCCGCCCAGAATGCTTCCCGCGGCCCTTCATTGAATAACCTCATTGCTCGTCTGCAAAAACTCCAAACCGTCTCTGAGAAATTTACTCCCCGCCTCAAATCCAGCCAACTCCAAGACGCCAATAGCCTCGCTCACAGCCGTACTCACCACTGCCAATAAGTCCATCGAGACACCAGCCGCCGCCCAGAACATTGACGTCAAAAAGACCTCAAAAACATCACCGCACCTCGATCCACCAACAAAACTCGAGGAAAAATTTGAGGAGGCCTATCTCAATGCTGACCTCGACAACACTTATGCTTACACCATGAATACCGAGCTAGCCGACACGCTGTTGATGATGAATCGTATCAAAGAGGGCTCGCGCAGCAAGAGCACAGTTGACTTTCTTGAGAAAACCATTTCCGACCTCACCAACGTACGCAAGCAGCCTGCGCGATCACCGGTGATTCGGAAAAGTCATAAGTCTCTATTCACTCTGCCACCAGCCAGGGGGCGGGCGCGAACTCAGTGCCACTTTTTCTCAGCGATTAGCCCCGCCGTCCTGCTTACTCAGCCACTCAGCCGATAGCTCAGCCGCGCTTAAATCAAAAATTTCTTTCGTCACTCAGTTGTCCCGAGCAAATAATGGTATTCCAATGTTTCTTATTCAGATGATAGCCTGGCAAGACCGTCTCGTACTTCTCGCGGAGATTCTCAGCCAGCAATGGATCGCACTTCAGACTAACTCTGAGTGGCTTTGAGCCCTCCGTCACCAGTGCCACCATCTTCCCCGCGCCATCATTACCTTTACCAAATTTATACCGCAACGTTCTCACCAAAGCGGATAATCCAGCCACACACACCGGGCAAACTCAGGATAAATTCTTCAAATTGTTTAGGTCATAATCTAATTATACAATCACAATGTCTTAAAAGCAAATTTTCTTCAGCCACCCGCGTCGCGCCAAATCGACTTGCGGCATTTACCGCCACAGCTGCCATACCGCGAAGCACCGCTCGTGTTCGCGCCCTGAGAATATCTCGCTCTGTCAAACCCTTTTTGTTGATTCCGCTCTGATTGCCACGCTAATCGGATTGCCCGCCTGCCAACGCCAAGCCTGACCGCTTGTCACCCACTAGACTTTCAATCATACCCAGCGAGATGCCATATTTATCTCGTACTGGTCAGCATTCTCTTCTTTTAGAAAGCTGATTTACTTTTGCCATGTCCAGCGCAGCTTGCCGCGTCATGAGTCGTGCCCTGTCCGCTAACGCTTCATCCCGACGACCATCCGCCAATAGATATGCCTTCAACGCAAACATACCAACATATGACGCCGTGGCCGACCGCTCTCGTAGCGTCAGCTTCTCAGTCTCAGTCTCAGCTTCAGAATTCTTATTGACCGCCATATCATGAACATCACATGCCCAATCAATATATTCAAGCGCCGCACTCAGTTTGACCCTAAAACGATCGCTAGCGGCGGCCATGCGTTGGCATACCTCTCCCAAAAGTAACTCATTACCTTCATCACGCAACTCCTTCATCGCCAGCGCTTTCTCACCAAGTTGCATAGCCCTCATCAAAATGGCCGCGCGAAATCTCATCTCGTTAGCCCGGTCGTATATTGCTGTAACTCAGAACTTACTGCACGCATTTTCCAACTCCTTTGTCAAGAGATTACTCAGGCAAGCATACTTTTTGTCAAATAATTCAGCAGCTGTGGATATGCCAGCCGATGGGCCTAGCGTTTCACCCTTCTTCAAATAATATTGCAGTTCCATGATGCTGCCGCGGGATGTCCTCCAGCGCTCGGTGATCCTCTTGGTTTGGCAAATTTTTGCCGTATTTCCTTCAAACACCACTTTCCAAGCACTGACATCCAGCATCCGGTAGTGGAGGCGTTTCGAAAATTTCTTGAACCAATGGTCGATAAAGCGCCGGTCTTGATGAATTGAATTGCCCGCTAGTAAAATTGGTGTGGTCATCAAAATGCTCATCTAGAAATGCCAAGATATCGCGCTCAAGCTGTGCCTTGGTCGTCTTGGTGATCTTGTTTTTGCGCTATCAACTGCTCTCGCGCGGCCGCACCATCGCCATACCAAAACGACTTATTCTTATCAAATCGTGCCCTGCATTTTCTCGCTACGGCACCACTGCGCTGCACCTTCAAAACGAGCAATCTCGGTAAATTCCCAGTCGGTCACGATCATCGCCACCTCAATCGGAAAATCCTCCACCGGATCTAGCCCCGTCATTTCCATATCTAACCATAAAATCCGCTGTGGTTTGAATTTCGCTTTCATATTTCTATTTTACCACTCTTTTGGCGTCGCAGTAATCTCGAGAAAACTGCTTTGGCACTCTGCCGCAGCAAATGCTCAATGGAACCGCTGAGTTCCAGCCAGCGCTCCTCTTCAACCCTAATAGTATTAAGTGCACCCTCAGATGAAACAAAATCTGTACGATTAATCAACCCATGATACAGCTCGGTAGTTTCCATCTCTTCACAACCATATGGGCATCATTCCGTGGTGCTTTAGGTTACGAACATAGCGCTCAGCTACCCTATAACCGACCTCCAGCGCCTTTATCTAGTTGTAATACTTGCATAAAATAAGCGTCTCTTGGATCTCCATAAATACCATCTGGCAGCTCAACACTCCTGATGCTCGCATCATCAATCCCTTGAACTTGCATTTCCGAAAGAAGTCGCACCCGCCTTGAGTGCCAACTTATTACCAATTTATAATTACGGTCGGTGTTATGTTCAAATATTGTTGGCCTGATTATGTGCTCAGCTGTATCCAATACTGCTTGGTGTACCAGCTAGCAGCTTCCAGTCATCGCTATCGTTTTTGTATATGAGTACCTGATTGATCGTGAAATCGTGCTGACGCATACAATTTAGCCACCGACTTGACACGCTCTGCATTGTAACCGTTCATTGCATCACGCGGTGAAAAATGCATCGAAAGCTCGCTTCGCTATCGCCTCAATATCATCTGGATCGTAACCACCACTACTAACAGCTGTCTTCTAAAACCACTAAGTCAACATCGCGCGGCGCGTGAGTTGGCGATCACTGTAGTAACGCTTCTAAAGCTCGCGAGTCGCACCGCCTTTTATGCCAATAAACGATGGCAATTCCTCTAGTTCAAATCCTAAATTAGCCCTTTCTATAACTTCATTGGATAGTTCATATTCATATATTTCGTTGCACTGAGTTTCTGGATTACTAATCTGTCCGAGCAAAAATTCTCCGAAGACTCATCATAATATTTGCTGAGTTTAGGCCTCGTCCCCTAAGTCTATATGGCGCTTTACTGCCCTAAGTAGCTGTGAAAACTGAGGTTTTTAACGTCCCTGGCGCCGGAATTAGTGTTTCCATATTTTTAATATATCAATAAAATAAAAATTGTCAAATTAGCCGTCTTCCTTCCTGTGTAAGCTGTTAAGCGATCTAGGGTCCCTATGCTATACTGAGGCAATGACAAAACGTATCCTTCTCAAACTATCCGGCGAACAATTACAAAGGTGAATTTACCAGCGGCTTCGACCCTAACCGAGCTCGCTGGATCGCCGAACAAATCAAACCAGCCCCAGCAGCCGGCGCCGAAATCGTCATCATGGTCGGTGGCGGCAATTATGTCCGCGGCAACCAAATCATTGGCCACGGTATCCAGCCCGTATCAGCTCACAGCATCGGCATGCTCTCTACATTAATGAACGCTATTGCTCAGCTGACGTCTTCAACGACGCCGACCTACCGACCCGCGCGCTCTCAACCGTCGAGGTCAACTCAATTTATCGATCATCACACCTATCGCCGCGCCCCTTAGTCACATCAAAAAGGGCTGTATCGTCATCGTTGCCCTGCGGCACCGGCCGGCCTTTTCCCAACCACCGACACCGCCGCCCTCAACCTTGCCCTAGAAATGCAGTGTGACGTTGTGATCAAGACAACGAAAGTTGACGGCGTATACGACAAAGATCCAACTAAATTCCTGACGCCGTTAAGTTTGACCATCTTAATTACGACCAAATCCTCACCAACCCCGACATCACTATCACGGACAAGGCCGCTATTGGACTAGCTGCCGAAGAAAATAAACCGGTCATCATCTGCGACCTGCCCACCGACGGCAATATCGCCCGAGCCGCTCGCGGCGAGACGGTCGGCACGCTAATTTCCCAGCCCATTAAGCACCATACCCGCGCTAGGGGCAGTACGCCTTGTTCTAGCATAAATCATTTCATATAAAAATCCGCCGTCATCTGAGGTGGCGGATTTGTTTTCAAAACCCAATTAGTCTTTTTCTTGTCTAACTTATCCAGCTTCAAAAAGTGAATAATTGCGTACACCACAAAGGCCACCGCCAACAAGGTAATCAGCGAGCTAACAAATGCACCGTATAGGAATTCACCCTTGCGGCCAGCAATCTCAACAGAGAATGATGCTGCCTGCAGGCCTTCCTGCGAACCGACAATCAGCTGAACCAGCGGATCGATAAACGCTGTCACCAACTTCTTGACCGTATCACCAGCCGCAGTACCGATCGCCAGACCGACAGCGAGACCAACCACGCCCTGCTCACGGATAAATGTCATGAAACCGCCGCCATGGTCCCTTGACTGCCGCTGCCTTTTCTTTTCAGTACCGCGACACTTGGTTTCTACAATTGATTTCTTAGCAGTCGTCTGCTTAGCAGTTGCCTTCTTGGCCACTCTCTGCCATAAAAACTCCTTTACGTTATAATATTGATTGTAGCATAAAACTTTACAAATTATCTAGAAAATGTTTTATGGCTGCCGCGAGCATGCGTTGCGCAGGGCTATTCTGGCGGCTTCGCCTCATATAGTTTAATAGCCTGCCGAGCAAGTTCCTTGTTACCCGTCTGTTTTGGCAATTTTTCGCATCAACATCTGGCAAAACAACTTATTTTTCGATTTGTCGTCTGGGACCAAGCTCTCGTCCACCATAGTCGCGTCAAATCAATTGCTTGGTCATATTTTTCCTGCCAATATTAGCCGACGACACAACTCATCAACTTCCTTCAGGCCATTTCGCGAATCAACATCAAGATATATCCCTGATAATTCCGACAGTTCTTCACCTGCTTTTTCAATGTCGCTCGACTCCGCTCGTCGGGCAGCATTGTACTGCTGCAGTCAACAACATGCGCCCTGGTATTGAAGGTAGTTAGAGAATTGTACATCCGATTTCGGGGGCTTATATTCGTGAGATTGTGCCGCATCGATAGCATCAAAATGATAGCCATGGCCTTGAGCTCATAAACTTTGCTTATCAATCGACGGCGGTAGTCGTTTCAAGAGTTCCCCGATGTATTCACTCGCCCGCAGTTCACCCATCGCCAGCCGGTCAGTGGGTTAGCGCACCGCTGCCGATCACGCCAGTCATATCACAACATAGCTCCTCCGTTGCCACATCAAGCAAAAAGCTCGCCTACTACTCCAATCAAATAGTGTCACCATGGCATGCTAATTCGCATAACTGACAAAATGCTCAATGCCGAGCTGCTCCAGACACTCTGACGCAATAATGACATGGCCAAAACAATTTGTAGCCTCGCGGTTGGCAACTCACTGCATCGAGTGGTGGTGAGTCAGCCAAAGTCGAGCAAAATCCACTGTTTGTCGCACTACCTGTGCTATATCAACTGCCGCCTTCGTTGCATCATCAAACGTCTGCGGAGACTGTTCATACACCGCACAAATCAACTTCAGCTGCTGCGGGTCTAATAACAGCTCACGTCGTAGGCCTGGCTCAGCCTCAACTAATCGCCGTTTAGGGCGTCATCAAATTAGCAGAAAGATACTTTTCCATCTCTGCCATATCATACAATATTTACTAATATTTCACAATTTATCAGGGGGCAACGATAGCCAAGAATGGTGAGTCCTGCCTTCAAGATATCAGCGTACACGCCACCAGACCAACGCGGTGCGCTTCTTGTCGCTGCTGACGACTTGGTTTTTCTCGTAGTAGCGGTTAAACTCCTGTGCCAACTCAAACAGGTAGGTGCAGATGTGGTGCGGTTCTCAGACCTCGGTAGCACGATTGACTCACCTCAGCATATTCGCTCAGTTTCCCAACAAGCAGCCGATCTTCGTCGAACAATTCTTTCGGGAACGCGACCACCTCTTCAGACTTTGCTAAAATTCCCGCGCCCGAGCGTGCGTATTGCAGATAACTACCAGTGTTACCAGTTAGACTGACCGCATCATTGATATCAAACACTACATCGCTACCAATTTTCACCTTCAAAAATTGATAGCGCAGCGCACCCGCCACTACCTCGTCGGTTGGCTCACCGCCAGCTTGGATGATAGCTTTCTTGAACCCGTTAAACAGCCAGTCAATAGTAATCACCTCGCCAGTACGCGAACTCATCTTGCCGGTCGTTAGTTTAACCAGGCCAGTTGCATAATTAAACAATTTACCTTCAATTCTGGAATTGCAAGTTCACTAGCCGCGATCACGCCGCGGAAATACGCTGCCTGCTCTTCACCATTGACCGTAATCGATAGGTCCAAGTTCGGATAATCTTGATGCTTCAGCTGAATCAGCCCCATATCGTGCGCGCCGTACAACCCATTGCCGTGTGAACTGATGAACACATTATCAAACGCACCATACTGGCTACCTTTTGAAGATATATGCACCATCTGATTTGGTAAAGACCTCTGGGGTTTTTTCTTTGATCAAAGCTTTACCCGGTACTTCGGTTTCATCTCGACATAACGCCGTTCAATTGGCACATTGCTCAGCCGCGCCACATTGGCGTCAATTTCATCAAACTCCAGGCCTTACAAATCTCTACACCTGCTTGTACAGCGGATCGTCCACACAAACGATTGCTTGGCTAGCTCATCAATTTCATGCCGTGCCTCTGATGATTCTCTGGCTGCCCGCGCTCCTCAACGTACACACGACTCATAAATTCGTTGCGCTTATCAGCCGGAATAGCATCTAGTTTGCTGACATCACCGTCAATTTTCGCGAAGAATCGCCCACATACCTGCCGACATAGTGTGCCGACGCTCGCCGTGGTAACTCACTCGGTGTACTGACGCGCCATCCACCGCCAGCAGATTCGCCATCGTGTCCGCCAAAATCGCATTCAACGCATGGCCGATGTGCATGGCCTGAACGGATTCGGGCAATTGGTCTCAATGACCACCGTTTTTCCTGAGCGATTAGTTGCGGGTCGCACTTTTAGTGATTCCAACACCGCTTGGTCGCTTAACGTCACGTTGATGAAGCCCGGCCCAGCGACATCTCGACCTCTGCCAAATCCTGGCGGCCGCGCGGCTCTTCGGCAATTGCCTCAGCAATCTCGCGCGGATTCTTACCCAAGGGTTTCGCCAGCTCGCAGCGCTACGTTCGTCGCAAAATCGCCAAACTTCGGATCGGGTCGCGTTAATTGCACCGATACATCTTGATCAAAACGTTGCTTCACCGCCTGAGAAATAATCTGTTCCATACCTTCCGTATAGCAGACAACAGCAGTTTTACTCTTTGACTCATTTCTTCCAGCTGCACGCAGCGTCACCGAACTCGGACTTGAACCCTTGACGTGACGCAAAACATACCCAAGCGCCGAGGCATCATCGCTGACTCAGCGTCGTCCCATCAAGCGGATCCTGCATTTCAATTGTTTCTTCAGCCATTTTTATTCCTTTTTGTTTTCAGGTACTATCTGGCCGTATGTTAGCATAAGTTTTTACTTTGTCAAGGCAGCTCGAATCAGCCCGTCAAATAGCGGATGCGGTCGGAATGGGCGCGACTTAAATTCAGGGTGAGCTTGCGTAGCCACGAAATACCGATGATGCGGCGCTTCGACAACTCCACCAGCTGGCTGTTCGGCGATGTACCGGAAAATTACCAAAACCGCCCCTGTTCAATCGCTTGAACAAAAATCTTGATTCACCTCGTAGCGATGGCGATGCGCTCAATTACCTCTGTTTTACCATAAATTTTTAGCAACAAGCGAACCAGATTTCAGCACTGCCGGATAATCGCCAAGGCGCATAGTGCCGCCGGTCGACTGCTTGCCCTGCTGGCCGTCCATGATGTACACCACATTTGCGCCAGTCAGCGCCAAACTCCTCACTGTTAGCATTTGCTACGCCGCCCAGTCGTGCCCGCAATGACCGCCACCTGCAAGCCAAGACAAATTCCCTAAATACGGCTATTGTTTTTATACACCAGCCGCCTTGATCTTGCCCCTCCACGCCGCGCGTACCAAAACCACCGGCACCACGATGGCGTCAACGCTGGCAAAATCAGCCTCAGCAGCCGTCTCAGCGTTAATCCGCCTGATAGAAATCTCGCTTTTATTCGCCCAAGCGGCAGACTTTAGCGCCTCCGTCACTGACAAGTAGGTATCAGAATTATCAATGTATTTTAGTCACCAAGCCGACGGTCACCCGCTTGGCATATTCAGTAGTATCGCGCTGAGCTAGACGTTTCCATCGCCGTAAATTTGGCTCCACCGAATTGTCGGTAAACTCGCCTCAATAACTGCTCCAAATCACGGTGCACCGTCAATGGTACTTCATATACCGTATCAACATTTGGCATCATAATAATTCCTCACGGCGCACGCCGAGACGAAATAGCAATTTCTTTCGCCGATACCGCGCGGCGGCTTGTCGCGGCCCTCAGTCCGCACCGCTACACACATCCGGCATAATGCCAAAACCGCGAAGATCCGCCAGCGCGTTCTGAGCCGGCTTAGTCTTATACTCATGCGATGCCTCCAAAAATGGCACACATCACGTGCACAAACAGACAATTTTCCCGTCCCATCCAGCGCAAAACCGCGGATCGCCTCGATGAAACTCAGACCTCGTAGTCACCGACGGTGCCGCCAATTTCACGATGTGAACGTCGCCTCGGCCGCCTCGCGGATAGCTGCCTTGATAGAATTAGTCAAATGCGGCACCATCTGTACCGTCTGGCCGCCAAACTTACCGGCCCGCTCATCAGCAATCAAATCACGCAGCAGCCGACCCTGACAGCGTGGTGTTTTTCCGCGTCCGTTCCATCCAAAACCGCTCGTAATGCCCCAAATCTCAAATCAGTCTCAGCGCCATCTTTGGTCACAGCACTCACCGTGCTCTTTTTCGGATTTAATAGCCCGGCATCAACATTCAGATACGGATCGCACTTCTGAGCCGACACGACGATGCCTTTAGCCTGTAATACTGCACCGATACTCGCCGCCGTGTGATGCCCTTTACCGACACCAGATAACACACCACCAGTAACAAAGATATATATTTTATCATCACTTCTCCGACGACAACAAAGGTGTCAAACTGACACCTTTGTTGATTTATTCACAACCGTCACATATCAGTCAGACCGGGTCATCGGGTGCGGCGATGCCACCACCATTTTGCCTGCTCATCGGCTACTGCCTGAGCTGCCTGCATTGCCGCATCGATAGCAGCTTAGCCTCTAGAGACATGTCATCAGTAATAATTTTACCTGCATTCATTCTTATGTTCCTATATTTAGTATAACCTTATGGTTATTGTACGCTAGTGATAGCGCTTACGCACAAAATGCAGCCAATTTTCCGTTGTGGTTTTTCGTCAGTTGGCCAATCGGCATGGCATAAAACCGCGGCGTTTTGACTGCGGGCATAAAGCCCCCAGCTCTTGGCGTACGCCTCCTGAGCAGCCACCAACCCGCTTCATCAACGATTTCCGACAGCTTTGTCGTCAGAAGACTGCATTTTCTGCTCATCCCAAACGATAAATTCCGCTTTACCCGTACGAAAGGCGTTGTGCGTATGACGCGAGGCTGGGTCTGACACCCAAACGAGCACGTCATCCAGCCGCGCAAATGCAGCGCCGCCACCAGCGGTGTACGGTCACGATTGACCGTTGCCAGCGCCCCCACCTCTACCGTGTCTAAAATCTCTGTTGCTAATCTGTTCATCGATTTAGCCTCCACCTGAGCTACCGCTTTATATAGTGCGTCTTCACCAGTTGCTGATCCGTACGATGAAGCATCGTCGAATTAACTTGCTTAGCCATGCTGCTATCGCCATCATGCAAAAGTTGCACCCGTACTAAACCCAACACGCCGTCACACCATCTTACCTCGACCAACGCCACCTCAGCATGAGTACGCCACACTATCTCAAATGGTCGAAACAGCCCACTTTCCACGTCCAGACATAGTCCGCCGCTATTTTCCTGAGCTTTTTGATATCGCTCAGACGGTTTGCCGCACGCTGGCGTGCCAGCTCGAGACTCATCGATAATTCAGTCCCTGAGCCAGGGACCTCCACTCACTTCCCAGTTCGTACTGGCAAACCAGCTCGACGAAAACCACGCTCTATTGCCAGTCGCTTTAATCAGACTTGATGTACCAATACATACCAACGGCAGACCGGCGAAATGAGACTCACTTTCCTCTAAATCACCGTCAAGTACAATTGATCCATACCGCGTAGCGTCGTCAATATACCCTATACCCTCTGGCAACGGATACAGAGTAAAGATATCAGACTGTGCTTAAAGGCGTAGCCATCTCAAGAAAATGATTACCACCAATATAGCCACCAACGCCATTTTTGCGGATTCACCACCACAATCCCTCCGGCCAAATCAATTTTATCAAAGTGCTTATTCCTATATAACCCCGTTTGAGCTGAGCATTGGCGTGCGACTGCTCACGATCATAAAGCCGTTCCCTCGGCCTCGATCTGGTGTATACACTGTATGACCGCGTCCTCAGCTGAGCAGCAACCCTATCCATCTCGTCGATAAATTTCATTGATCCCATAGCGTATAATATTCATGTTACTCTCCTACTTCGTGGTGTTCACCTCGTAACTGGGTGTTAGTGCTCTCAAAGAAATTAACCAATTTCCAGCGTATCATTTGCCGTAGCCATCCATTTGGCTGGGTTGGCCAGTTGTACTCCGGTTCAAACCCAAGCTCGACCAAGCGGCGGTCAGTCATGTGCATGACATATTGATTGACATAATCAGCGTTTGGGCCCAAGATTCCCCTTTTGGTAGCATGTCCTTGTTGTACTCTTTCTCCAGCTCAACCGCTTGCGGATGAGTCCGCGAATTTCCTCAGCAAATTCCTGAGTTTGCAGTTCTGATTTTCGTCCAAGATAGTCAGCAGCAAATTGATGCCAAAGGTCAAATGTAAGTTCTCATCCTTAGTAATCCAGTCGAGCAGCGTACCGACATTACGCGAGCAAGTTACGCTGACGGAAACTCATGCCGACCATAAAGCCCGGAATAGAACCAAAGATGCCTTCGAGCACAATGTTATAGGCCACCAGTGAGCGGACAAAATCTTTCTTGCCCTCCAGAGAGTAAATATCCAAATTTGGATTGAGCATGACGTCGAGGTGCTTGTTCTGGAAATCCGCCTTGTCAGCCAGCGATTTTTACCAAAGCCCGCCGCGTAAATTTCCTCGCGATCAAACGGAAAGGTCTCACGATGTATTCAAAGGTCATGAAGTGGTTGGCTTCTTCCCACATCTGTTTTGACAGATAGAGCTGCGCTTCAGCGGCGTTAACGTATGGATAAAATACCAAAGGCCAGCGACTTGTTGATTAGTAGCTCATTTGGGTTAGAGATAGCTGATCACAGTTTTTGAGCGCATGCTTTTCTCGTCACTGAGTTTTCTCAAAATCCACAAATCCCAGTACAGCTGCACCTCGTTAGAAACCACGTGTTCGCCACCGCTTGATTGTATAAATCATATGCTCACGGATAGCGGATTGATGCAGTGATAAACCGTCGCGTAGTCCTGAACCTAAAATACCCATTAATATTTCCCTCCTTTTTATTTATTAATCCTTGGCAAATCCAAACCCACGTGTTTTAGCGCCAGTTCGAATCTTCTGTTCTGCTAATTTTTCTACCGATACCGTGGTCTGCTCTGACTGATGGCGCGGCTTGACGTGCAGATAGTAGGTGGCTTTTCAAACCACGGCGCCACGCCTCAGAATAAATCTCCACATATTCATCAATATCACGAGTTTCAAGATACATGTTACGGCTAATCGCCTGATCCACCCACTTTTCTGCGCCCGCGCTGCCACCCTCGATAAAAGGCGTAGGGGCTAGCTGAAGCTAGTCTTGTAGACATCACGCAGTTTTTGGTGAATGCCGTCAATGTGCTGAATATCACCCTGCGCGGCAAATATTCATCCTTCAGAGCGATCCCACAAGTTCAGCTCTTTTCAAGTCACGAACCAGATTATGATTCACCTCCATCTTACCATTTCAGAGGTCGAGCGGCTAAAAATCTGCGCAAACTGCGGATCAATCCTCGGCGTTGGCACCCGCCACATGACCGATGTTAGCGCTCGGGGCGATAGCCATCAGCGTCGCATGCGCATACCTTTCTTCACTTTTTGCGCAAAAGCTATCCCGAGTCCAGGCGCGTTTTGCGATCAATCTTACCTTTAGCTTGCGATCATCAGACAATGCATCCAATGTATCAACTCGGCAGCGCCCCTTGCTCCAGCCGCTACCGTTATATGTCGGATAACTGCCCAGCTCGGCTGCTAGGTCCGCCGACTGGCCGATGGCGTGGTAGCTGATGAATTCCGTCAATTGATCAATTAACCTATACGCAGTCATTCGACTCTAGCAGTAGCCGAGCTTTTTCCAGCACATCGGTAAAGCCCATAACACCGATACCAATTGCCCGCGTCTGCTGATTTGAGTGCATCGCCTCTCCGGAATTGGCGTCTGACGTACACCAGATTATCGAGCTGGCGCGTTGCCGCCGCGCGCTGCCTCTGTAGCCGCTCCCAGTCCCATGTCTTATCCTCGCGCAAGAACGCCGACAGATTAATGCTGATGAGGTTGCAGGTAGCGATATTTTTCTCGTCCCGTGGCAGAGTAATTTCTGTACAAAGGTTACTCAGATGAATCGTACCAGTGTTATTGTTCAGGCGCGCGGACGTTAATGGTGTTCTTTCCAGGTCAGCCATGGGTGGCTGGTGGCTTGCAGGCTGGTCAGGATTTGCTTGAACTGCTGACGGGCCGAGTACTTTGTCAAAGACGCGTAGCTTACCAGCCTCCGCCAGCTTGACGTACTCTTTGTAACGTGCCGAGAACTCCTCACCATATAGCTCTGGCAGATCCGACGTTTCTGCTGGATCAAACAGATACCAATCTTGGTCTTTCTGCACTCGCTTCATAAATTCATCAGAGATAACAGTCACCGCGGTGTTAGCAAAGCGTGCGCATATACGGGTCACCGGAGTTGGAACGTAGGTCGATGAACTCCCTTGAAATCAATGTGCCAATTTTTCCATATACACCGCCGCCGCGCATCTTTTTACCCCTTGCGCGATACTGCAAACAACGCCGTATCGATCATCTTTATAAACGGGATCGGCCCGGTGCTCGTTGCGTTGGTTGTCTTGACTGGACTGCCCGACGCTCGTAGCTTGGCAGTTTAGCTCACCGATGCGCCCGTACCTTTGGCAATCCACATAGTGTCGCGACCGATTTAGCGATTGACTCCATATCGTCTTGCACTTCCAACAAGAAACAGTTACTAAGCTGCGGGAAGCAGCTCAGTATTGAACGCGAGGTCGAACCGCCTGGCGTACTCCCTAGATTGCTCATATGATGATAGGAACGAAATCGATGCTGCGGCTGTAGGATCTTCTTCGTTGTAGCTCAGCCCCATAGCGATACGCATGTGGGTAAACTGGTGGCGGTTCAATCTGGCTCACTGCCGTGCTTTTACGTAGAGCGTAGCGGTTACGGTTGGTAATCACGCTCGAGATATTTACTGAGGTCATGCTTTAGCAGGATCAAGTGCTTCGCCAAGCTTCTTTTAGATCAAACTGCACTGTCACCCATCCGCTCACTCAAGCAAGCCATCCCTTAACTGCCGCCTTAACAAACTTCGAGGAACTCCCGCGTGCAATTTCTTTAACTCAGCTGCAGGTCTCGTAATCACCTAGTGTATTTTTGTAAATATTCTTCAGTAGGAGCCGAGCCGCGATCTTATCATAATCTGGATCATCCTTGACATTTTGCAAGTGTCGTCTGAATCACCGCCTGGTCTAGCTGTCAGTCGTAATCCCATCAAATAGCGTCAGCTGCAGCTCGGTCGCTACCTGCACCACCTTTGAAACCTGGTCCGGCAGCCCGTCGCAGCGCCTTTAAGATTGCCGCATGTAATTTTATTTGCATCAAAACGGCTCTTTCGTCCCACCGCGTTTGACGACGTTAATTTGTTGCACCTATTTCTCCTGATGATCAGCAAAACTACCGCCGACCTCTCTGCGGTGGCGACTGACACCTCCTCGTCTATTTGCTTTTTTGTTTTAGTACCTCTACACATTTAGTGTATGTATACCATGATAAAGCACTAGATGTGGACAGACAGAGATTTGCGAATTTTACAATGAAAACAGCCCGTTATTGATTACTCTCCGCCAACCAGCTACGGAGGCTCGCCCCCGAGGCATATCGACGAGCATATCGTCCCACAGTTGCGGATGACTGCCAGCTAATATCGACGTCTTGTATGAGCAGTATCCATAAAATCATGCACAACCTCGCTTCGTGGCAGGAAGCGAAGGCTTCTCTGCCAGAAGTGGCGCTTTCAGTGGTTGGTCGCCGGGAGCATAGCGAAGGATGCATTTAGCATCGCTGCTGGTCGCGGCATTGAACGTCGGTTGTGCTGAGCCGGCTACTTTCATTGCGTATGCGCTGACAAATGCAGCTCACGCCGATTTCTTTGTACGATTTCCAATCCGTACAGCGATATGGCTGAGCACAGTTGGCGAGTACTGGATGGTCAGCAGGCGCTGACGGATGGTGTCATCGGTACGATGACCAAATAGCGAAGCCGGATGGATGCTCGCAGGGCTAGATATAGAAATGGGTGCTCTGAGTGGATGATGTGGCGGCCTTAACTGTTGCCACATCAAAGCGACTGAGGAATACTTCGCGTGGCTCATAAATTTTGTAATTAGGGGTGCAGCATAACGAGAAAAGCCTGCCCCCGACGTGATGCATACGGCAACCGCGGCGGCAATGGCGCACTTGACGAGGCGGCGATGGCGGTGGTAGAAAGCTTCAAACATAAGTTTATTATTGAAAATTCTACAATCTATCTTATTGTGATCATATAATATAATAATTACACTTAATATTCTGGGGAACCTCCCAAGAGAAGAGTTTGTTTTGGTCTGGTTGGGAAATTCTCGCGAGTCTATGAGGAGACTTCTTTGCGGGGTTGGGAGCCGAATAATGGCGAACTCCTTTCTCGAGGACTAGGAGAGTCAAGCTGTCAACTGGAACATACTCAGACTCCTGACAGCCTCTACCCCTGCTTTCCAGTCCCCTGTCCCAGTAGAGTGCCGCTTTATTATATAGTTCTTCGGGATGGCTTCTGGGTCAACGATTCTTTCCGCCCAGGAGCCCTCGCGCGTGTACGCTACCCCTTAGGGCTTATTCCTTCGCCCAGCGGCCTCTTGCATTGACTACACAACACTCCCGTCGTCCTCCTGAAGCCATAAAATCTTTCGAGATCAGTGAGAGAAACCCGCTCAGATCTACCTCTCAACGACACCTTTGATCTCGAAATGTACTTGCGAAGAGCGTGCACCACTCCTTGAATGGCTCTTTTCTTGGCGCTCTGATCGCTATGCTGTACGCCTCGGCCAGCTCTTGCGCTTCACGGCCCGGAAATGAACATGACATGCACCTACCCAGTATCTCTTCTGAATTATTTTGTCTCATTCCAGCACCTCCTTTAAGCGTTTAAAATCTCAATATTTCACTTGATTGCTACGTTAATGAGATAACACAATCAACTATACACTCCCAACACCATCAAGATTTCACACGTCCCGACTCTGGCGGAAGGACGGGGATTCAGAACCCCGGAGACCCATGAAGAGCCTACCACTTTCCAGGCGTGCCAGTTCAACCACCCTGCATCCTTCCGTGATGCATATTATAACAGAAAGTCCGCTCAGCGGTTGCAACCAGGCGGCTTTTGTCTCATAATGAAAAGCAATGATGAACGATCCTTCAACGCCGACTAAACTTACTAATGTAACCAAACGATTTGGCTTTGGTGACGCCGAGCAGGTGGCACTGGACAATGTCAATCTCGAGGTCGCAAAAGGGCGAGTTCATTGCCATCGTCGGCCCGTCCGGCTGTGGCAGCAGACCACCCTGCTCAACATCCTCGGATTACTCGACCACCCGTCAGAGGGCGAATATTACCTTGACAATAAATCAGTCGAGGATCTGACGGCGACACACCACGCCACAATTCGTTCTCGCGATATCGGCTTTATTTTCAGCATTCAATCTCATCCCGCGCCTGACGGTGATTGATAGTGTTGCCCTGCCGCTCACCTACAAAGGCATCAGCAAGACCAACGCGCCTCCAGGAAGCCAGTCGAATTTTGCGCAATTTCCATCTGGGCGAGCGCGAATGATTATCTGCCGCATCAGCTATCTGGCGGCCAGGTTCAGCGTGTGGCGATCGCCCGAGCACTGGTCAACAGTCCGTCAATCATCCTAGCCGACGAGCCGACCGGCAACCTTGACTCCAAGTCCAGCCACATCATCATGGAAGAGCTCAGTCCGACATTCACCGCCGAGGTAACACGATTATCATGGTGACGCACAATCCAGAGCTGCTGTCCTATGCCAGCCGGGTGATTTCTATGCTTGATGGGCGCAGTGATGCCGATACGCACCACATCAAGAAGATCTTTTAAGCTAAAAAGCTGGGTGGCGATGACCAGCCAGCAACTCCAGTAGAGTTCAACGCCGACACACACCGCAACCACTAAAACTGAGAAAGAAGAAAAGGCCGAACCAGCAAAAACTACTCCTGAAAAACAGACGGCCGAGAAGAAGGAGGTAGCTTCGTCTACCACCCCCGACAAACCTGCTGACCCAGTGAAATCCCCGGATGACCTCCCGCCAAAGCGGCCACTTGGCGCTACTTCAACCAAAGCAACCACAGACCACAAAAACCGATACTGAACAGAGTAAAAATCAGCTGACCTGATACTGCAAAAACGTTCTAGCGCACCGACCGAAAAGAAACCCACCCCTAAGTCCGATAAGTCTGACGATACAAAAACCGCTGCCGCAAAGTCAACGAAGAAACCAGCCAAGAAACGGAAAGCTGCGAAAAAGTCAGCTGAAAAATGCTCCTCAATAATCACTTCGAGAACGCGACCGAATCGCTCAAGTCAAATAAAGTCCGCACCTACCTGTCGATTTTTGGCATCATGGTCGGCATCGCCAGCATCACCATTATTCTGTCGCTGCTGACCGGCACGAGTCGCCTGTTTGGCAATCAGTCTGCCAAGATCTCTGACACCACAGCGTTAATTCGATCTGGTAGCGAGGCGCGGCCAGATTCATTGCTGTCACTCAGCTCCGGACACGCCGCCCAAATGGTGAACACACTGACTGAGCAGGATGCCGAGAAATTGCCAAGGCGACCGACAATAGCGCCGCACCGCTAGCAACATTTCATGCCAATCTATCGACACCAGACGGCAAAACAAAAACTGGAGCGCATCACGGTTATCGGTAGCTCGGGCGAGCTGGCAAAACTCGCCGGCCTCAAGCTGCGCGAAGGACACTCATCGACGAGAGCGCAACGGCGTCGTGATCGGCAAACAGCTGTCAATTGATCTATTCGGCACCGAAAATCCCTCGGCAGCGTCCTCAAGCTCCGCGGCGAAACGCTGACAGTCGTCGGTGTCCTCGATGAGCCGGAAACTGCACCTGAGTTACCTTGGCGTTGATTTTAATCGCTCCATCATTCTGCCGTTAACCGTCAGCAAAAGTTCACGCAAAACACCGCCCAAATCCAGCAGATTCTCATCACCGCCGACAATGGTACGGCACCTAGAACCAAGATTGATGCAGCCAAAAAGTCCTGCCCAACAGCATCAAGGCGATACCGACTACCACACGCCTTGGGTCGGCCAGCCATCACCGCACCGAATTCACACCCAGTGAACGCACTATCAACAGCCATGGCGGTCATCGCCGGCATCGCTACTGGTCGGCGGCATCGGCATCACCAACATCATGCTCGTTTCGGTCGCTGAGCGCCAGCGCGAAGTTGGTATCCGGCAAAGGCCGTTGGTGCCACCAACCGCACCATTGTCGCCCAATTCCTCATCGAATCAGCCATCATTGGCCTGTTTGGCGGCGTCCTCGGCGTACGTTATCGGCCTTGGCGCGTCATTCCTCCTTGGTATGTATCTGCCATTCACTCCAGTTCTCGAGTGGCAGGCAGCCGTCCTGACCATCGGCGGAGCCTTGATCATCGGTATGCTCTTTTGGTATTTATCCAGCCAGCCGCGCTGCCGGTAAAGACCCAATTGAAAGCTTACGCCACTCAGATCACACAAATCCGCCATAGCCCTCAACAGACTCTAAAATAAAAGCGACGCCCCATCTGCCTCGGACGCCGCTTTTCATTTTCTGTCCAAATAGAGCCTACGACAATTCCTTTTTAGCTGCTCCACCAGCGCCACCGGCTCTGGATTGACACCGTTGAGAATGCCCGCATAAATACCGACAATCTCGCCCAGCGCCAGCCCCACAGCAGCTGCTCGACCAGTGTCTCGCCCTGCAGCTCGATTACTTCAGCCTTCGGGCGCATACCCGACAATAACCGATCAGTCAGCTCCATCGCTCCCGAATCCGCGGACGCCCAAGGCTACTCCGAAAATCCACGACCTTATACGGCTTATCGACCGGATGCGACGACCAGCCGATGAACTCGCATTGTGACTGAACTCCGGATATTGATTCCAAAACGCCACGTTTTTCGCTGACTCGTTAAAACTAATCTTCCCACTTATACGCTAATGGCCGTGTCAATTCGCCCCACCTCAAAACACCTGAGTCGAGCCAACCAGCTTGGAGCGCCAGTTGCTTGGCATAATTATCCGCCGTCGGTACATCTTCAGCCCACTGGCTCAGCTGATCTTTCAGCCACGCACCGCTGGCTGCCACTGCGCGGTACAGGCTATCGTCAATCACCTCAAACTGGCTGAGTAGCTTCCAGCAGCCCACGCAAATGATATATCGTCGACATCCGCGGCTGGCCACCCGACGGAACACGCACCCGCGGCAGATTGTCGGCCTCGGCCGCTGCAAACAATTTCCCGCCCGTCGCCATCACCGCCAACTGGCAGCCATGCTCACGAGCCTGCTGATAACAGCTCATCGTCTCCTCGGTATTCCCCGAGTGGCTAATAGCAATAACCAAGGTCTTTTCATTTGCACAAAATGTGGCAACTGGTAGCCCTTTACTCACCTCGAGTGGTACCGTGACCCGACCAGCCGTCAACACCTTGACCATATCCGCTGCCAGGGCCGAGCCACCCATGCCCGCCAGCACTACACTGGTTACTTCACCAGGACTCGCCGGTGACTCTACTTCGGCCGCAAAGTCCGTCTGTGTAATCACTGCCACTGCACTCGTTCGTGTATTACCCGGGTCGCGCTGCTAAAGATTTTTGTCGTCAAGCATCTTGAAATTCCTCCTTTTCCTGTGTTACAGTATAGCATAGCAAGCAAAGCTGCAACCGTAATGTAGAAAAGAGGTGGGGTATGACAATTCAAGACGGCGGACGAGTTAACAACGATCAGGATCTAGCCAGCGTGTTGGCGGGTGTTTCTGGCGGCAGTGATGACAATCTACGCTTGAAGAAACCGGTGCACAGGACGCTAACACAACCAACCGCTCGGCTAATCCACAGACCAGCTCTACGCCAGTATAACTACGCCGGTATCACGACCAACCACCGATAACGCTAGCCGATCATATACCACCCCAACTGATATGTCGCTCGATGATATCAAGCAAAATGCCCTCAGCGAGCTTCGCCCACTGAGTTGGCAAGCTCGAACGTCTCGCCCGAGGAAAAATTCGACACCTACCTCCTGTTACTGCGCTCGACTGACGACACCTCGCTGATCGGCCCGGCACATGAAGCCGCCGTCGCCATCCCCCGACGAGACCCGCAAAGCGCAGGCGCTGCTTGATATTATCAGGAAATTGATTTCTTATCGCAGAGCTGAGACTACAGCTGTAAGGACACCTAGCACAAAACCCAAAGTCATTAAATACTCACGCAAGTAATAATAAAAAGTCCCACATCAAACGGGACATTTTATTAGTAAAAGTAGGAGGCTTACATCATCCCCATACCCGGCATGCCGCCAGGCGCAGCTGGAGCTTCTGGCTCTGGTACATCGACGACCAGTGCGCCCATAGTTGCTGCGGTTGGGCGATTGACACCGCGTTCCGCACCGCTTCTGCGGTGACGCGCGCCGGGTCGATGACGCCAGCTTTTGACATCCACGAGGCCTGCTCCGGATCCATGACGTTAACACCACATCCAGCCTCACCCGCCTCGACTTGTGCGAAGTGCGTCGGCGTTCAAGCCAGCACTGCGCATAATCTGCAGGAAAATGGCTGCTTCAGGGCATCCTTTAGAATCTGCCGGCCAGCCGCGATGCTGTCTGCACCAGCTCACCTTCAGGCCGCCAGCCAAGTTCACCAAAGGTTACGCCACCACCAGCGACGATTCCCTCGGCCAAGGCTGCCTTAGTAGCTGCCACGGCGTCATCCACGCGGAACTTCTTTTTCGTCAATTTCGTCTCGGTCGCACCGCCGACTTTGATGACTGCTACCTTGCCAGACAGGGCAGCTGCTCGCTTGTCGAATTGTTCCTTTTCGTATTCACTGGAGGCATTGTCGGACGGTACCTTGATCTGAGCAATCTGCTCCTGCACCGCTGATGGCTTGCCCGCGCCCTCAACGATGGTGGTCTCGTCTTTGCCGACAATCACCTTGCGCGCTGAGCCCAAGACCTCTAAGCCAGCATTCTCAAACGTCAAACCGTGATCTTCAGAAATCACCGTTGCGCCAGTCAAGACTGCGATGTCGCGCCAAAAATCTCCTTGCGGCGGTCGCCAAAGCTTGGCGCCTTGACCGCCACGGTGTTAAACACACCTTTCAGCTTGTTCAGCACCAAAAATGCCTGCAGCGCTTCACCTTCAACTTCATCAGCGATCAGCACCACGTCCTTTACCAGATTGTGCCAATTTCTCCAGCATTGGCAGGAACTCCTGCACGCTAGAAATTTTTCTTATCGGTGATCAAAATTGCTGGCTTTTTCGTAAACCGCCTCTTGCCGACCAGTATCGGTGACGAAGAACGGACTGACCCAGCCCTTTGTCCAAACTAAAAGCCCTCGACAACCTCAGCTTCCAGCTCCAAACCTTGGCCAGCTTCGACTGTTACGACGCCATCTTTGCCAACTTTCTCGATGACATTGGCGATCAATTTGCCAATTTCCGCGTCACCGGCCGAGATGGTTGCCACCTCGGCCACGCGCTCAGACTTGCCCTCAATTGGCTCAGCTAATGTGTTCAGCTCTTTAACAATTTCCGCGCCGGCCTGCTCAATACCCTTTGCGCAGCTCCATCGGGTTGTGACCCGCTGCGATCAACCGGTTAGCTTCCTTCAAAAATCGAATACGTCAGCACCGTCACAGTCGTGGGTGCCGTCGCCAGCCTGCTTGTTCAAGTTCTTGGCCGCTTGTTTAATCAGATCAGCACCAACCTTGTAGCCCAGCGTCTCATCATCATTCTCTGGTAGCTCAATGCCTTCCGCCACTGTCACGCCATCGTGCGTCACCGTTGGCCCGCCAAACCCTTGGCGATCACCACATTGCGACCCTTTGGTCCATAAGTTACCTTAACTGCGTTATACAGCGCCTCAGCACCGCCCAACACGCGAGCGCGCGCATCGTCATCGTAAAAACTTTTTGCCATAGTTTAAACTCCCCTTTTCTCAAACAACCGTTGCTAAAATATCTTCCTCGCGGACGATCAAAATATTCCGTGCCGTCAATTTTTCAAATCCGTGGTCGAATATTCCTTATATACAATCTTGTCGCCCACCTTTACACTCTTGACATCACCGCCAACCGCTTTGACTTCAGCCACCACTGGCTTCTCCTTCGAACTATCCGGCAACATAATCCGCTAGCCGTCTGCGTCTTCGCCTCCTCGCGCACCGCTACCACGCGGTCACCGAGAGGCTTGATAGGTGTATCCATATCATCCTCCATTCTCGTTAACAATACACCCATTGTACCGCACCAAATTAGCACTCGTCAAGGGTGAGTGCTAGAAATCGAACTTGATATTCGGCTCCTCCGGGTTTACCTCCTTTTTCACTAACAAGTAGCTTTAGCCGATTATCCCCATCCTTTTCAATCCTCCCAAGCCACAAACTGCCTCTTCCGCCTCAATAGTAACTTCTCCCATCGCTCGAATAGGGAATTCATCGAAACCTATTTCACTAAGCTTCATAACCGCCCTCAGCGCAGCTCGCTCCAATATCACCCCTCGCCTACGTCGCCGCGCAGCCAACTCCATCACCATCAAAACTGGGAGCCACAAGCAACCGCAACAGGACCGCACTCGTCTCACTAGACCCCGTGGTACTACCCTCAATCGCCTTTGCATATTTTTCCTGAGGAACACTTTCCGAGTCTAGACCTGGGTCCGATCTAATAATATCATATGAATGTATAGTCATCTTCAGTATTATAAAACTATTCTGATATATTATGCAACATTATATCCAACTTGCTGAATCACTGCATCCATAACGGAGCGGTAATAACCTTTGCTTATTCCTAAGCTGCCATTTTTCCAGAATGAGATTGTTACCAAAATCACGACCGGTAAACCCAGACCATACTGCCATGTACTTAGCATCTCATGTTTTCTAGCAATTGCATTTGCTTCATCAGCGGCAGCTTGACTTGATTTAATATCAATTCCAACCTCAATACTGTTATAATTCACAACAATATCTATACCGTCCAGCTCTTCCTCATCATTTGCGCCCCTGATGCCGTACACTTCCTGCATTGAACTTAGGACGCCTCTCTGCTGCAATTTCCTGTCTCATACCGACGAGGGTTGTTCGTGCGCATGTTGCTGCGATATCGAACGACCTCCTCGCTCTCACTCATCATTAAAACAATGTCATTAACAAAACTAAGCAACTGCTGCATCCCTGAACATTGTTCCGCGTCGATTATCTTACGAAGGGCATGGTTAAATGCTATTGCGACCAAGTAATTTCTTTTTCTCAGAACGTTCCATCGTTTTTGCCATGTTTGTCAATCTGTCGCTGCGCTAACAGCTAATTTGGTACCGCTGCCATGAGCGCTAATTGACGAGTTTGGTCGCTCTCATATTTATGGGTTCGCCCCACTCGCTCCGATACGGCTTGTGCAGCCATAATAGCAACTGCTTTTCTGCGCAGCACACTAGGCAACTTTTTCGATAAGGTGTACGCCCCACTCTTCGGTATTACTCTCTTGTGCTGGCTGTCGCTCGGCTCTTTGAGACTTCACCTCATTGATTGTTTTTGGTATTCTGGTGTTTTTGTGACAGCATATAATAAGTCATCCACCCTGCCCCAACGAGGTGGCGTCAACCTTCGTGCTGATGTCTGTTCATGATTAAACATAACTGTATTGAATATTAGGCATAAACTTGATAAAAATCAAGTTCCTGACTCACTACTCATATCAAAAGATGCTATACTATATCCATGAGACTCTTTCAAAACCCTCATCTCGCGCATTCTCGCCCGCTTTGTCACTACGTTCTTCCCTGCATAATCCGCACATCGCTTGTTGCCGTCGTCGGCAGCGTCGGTAAAACCACCACTAAATCAACCCTCGTCAGCGTCCTAAATTCCAGCTATAAAGTCCGCACCAATCGCGGCAACTTCAACGCCGAGTTTGCGCGCGCCACTCAGAAATTCTCGGTGTCGATTCACCGCAGAACCCCCGCTCGGTATGGAATTGGTTATCAGTCTTGTCGAGCCCGCCACGTGCCGCCCGCCGCCAGCACGACCTCGACGTTATCGTCCAAGAATTCGGCATCGATCACCCCGGCGAAATGGCCGCATTTGGCCGCCACATCTGCCCTCGACATTACCATCGTCACCGCCATCGCACCCGAGCACATGGAGTTTTTGGCTCACTAGAAAACGCGTCGCCCGCGAGGAGTTCGCTCGCTGAATATAGCGAAAAAGTGATCTACAACCGCGATGACATTCGCCCCCAAGTTCGTGGACTTCGCCGATTGCGGCCAAATCATTTCCTACGGCACCGAGCCGGGCGCCGACTACCGGATAGCTGTGGTAAGTTTACCAGCGGCAAGGGGCTTCCGCTGCCAGCTCATCCACGCCGACCAGACCTCACGTCCATTCATCATCCCTGTTGTCGGCGTGCATCAACTCCCGCGTTGCCGGCGGCGCAGCAGCGGTGGCGTTAGAGCTGGGGCTTCGACATTGAATGTGTGATGACTATGCTCGAGAATTTCACGCCAGTCAGCGGCCGCATGAATATCTTGCCCGGCATCAACGACGCAACCATCATCGACGACTCCGTATAATTCCCTAGTCCCCTCGCTGCAAAATCCGCCCTGACGACACTCTTTACCAACTACCCGCCAAGACAAAGGTTTGCTGTCCTTGGCGACATGAACGAGCTGGGTGAGACCGCAGCCGATGAACACGCCGCCGTTGGCGCACTATGACGACCCAAAGCAGCTTGACCACGTCATCACCATCGGCCGCTTGGCCGAGCACCCTCGCCCAGTTGCTCGGCAACATGGCTGCACCGTCACTTCGTTTACTAAGGCCACTGACACTGCTGAACCCTCACCCACTTGGCCAATAGAGACACATTTTACTCTTCAAGGGCTCCCAGGTGGCATCTACCTCGAGGAAGCCATCAGGCCCTCCTCAAAAACCCCGCCGACAGCCACACTCGTCCGCCAATCAGACGAGTGGCTCGAAAAGAAACGGCAATTTTTGAAAGCAAACCATTGATGACCGAAAAATACTCCATCAAAAATCAATTATCACCCGCATTGTGCGTTGGCTTATTTACGGCCTGACGATCCTCGTTTTTGTGCTTGCAACCGCCCATAATGACCACCTACACAAGCTCAACTCCGACCAATTTGGCCCACCTGACTATTATTATGACTATCATCTAAATGACTCCGCCTGGTTCATTATAGCTATGCTTTTATCACCCTACTGATGATTAAGCTAACGGACTGGTCAATCACCGCCGCCCGCCACCAGAATCTGCGCAATCGATGGCCACTGGTTATAACAGGCATCCTGTTTTACCTCGCAATACTCATACTACTCTCGACATGACGATCGGCGGGTGGGGCATCCCGGGCGCTGCGGCAGCGATTTTCTACAGGTAACTGCTTTTTGATTGATGGACTCCGGGGAATTCGTATACCTGTTCTGTATGCCGCCACTTTTCATCTGCGGAACATCTCTTATGATTATCAATCGCTGCACCAAGTACCGCCAGAGTCGTAAAAATCACTGCGATAGCTTATAAAGGAACGCCAGCCAGAGCACGCCGCCACCGCGAGGCTGCTCAGCGCACAGAGTTTATCACACCCCTCAGCCACACCACCATCCACACTCCCGCCGCCGACAATAGCATCGGTAGCGCCATTGTTGCTATCTCAGTAACATGATATTCACGAATCCACCACGTATCCCACCTCGCCACAACAAGGAGCAGCGCGCACAAGCTATCGGTGCGACTACCAGCAAAATTACTACTGTATCGCTTAAGTATGGCTTGTCCGTCGTCGTTACATCGTCTTTCATAACTCTACCCTCGCAGATAAATCGGCTGTAGTAGTTAATTAACCTATCCCAATGAGCAGTGGGCCGCCGAATGGTCATGAAACTCCCGATTATATTGGCAATGATATTGATAACAAAAACATATAAGCTGCTTCTATTCTTCACGGATCAACCTCATTTCCAGTTAACTGCTAGATAATAATGAAAACCACCGACCAAGCCAAACACGATACACAACATTAGCAGGACAATAGCCAGGGTCCTCGATGTTCTAAGCCTTATTGCAATAATCACATTTATGATAACCCCGGCCACACCCAACCACCATATAGTCGCTCCCAGCAACATCCTGTCGTATCTTGAAGCTGTATCAAGGTTTGGTATGCCTAGAAACTGGCACAATCCTAAAACCGACAGTATACCAGTATACAGCATGATTGAGTACTCTTTATAACTTTCTTTATTCTTCACAACCAACCCCTTCGGTAGTTTATTTAATTTTATTAATCCTCGTAGCTTGTAGTCGTTTGATCCTGGTTTGAGTGCTGGTGATAGGTAGTTTTTCTGGTTTTAGGGCATGGTAGCCTCACGATAACTTCAATATCGTTAACCCCAGAGCTTAGAACTGAAATTCCCTCAGCCCAATAGCTATGATGTAAGCTAATACCGCAATAACCCCAACAAGTATCCCAGGAATACACCATAATTTTACCCTGCCTCGACAACAAACTAGGATAGATCCCCGATGACAAAGGCTCCAATTCCTATGAGTAGATAACCGAAATGAGCTTCGGAGTAATGTGGAAATATGAATTTTTCAGCTACTATTTGATAGATTACGAGCGTGGGATGGGAATTATCCCTATAATTATAGTGATTATGTTTTGACACGTTTGTTTATTCTTTTTCACAACTTACCCCTTCGGTAGTGTATTTAGTTTTATCAATCCTCGTAGCTTGTAGTCTTTTGCTCCGGGTTTGAGTGCTGGTGATAGGTAGTCTTCTGGTTTTAGGGCGTAGCACTTCTCGTTTATATCTTTTGCGAGAATGATTGGCGTTCCTTTTTCAATATCACCGTCATCTTCTTTCGTAATAACCAGTTTCTCAAACGCCAGTCCGCGTGTCTCTTCGCTTAAAGTGATGTCCAACCAGCGCATCAGTGCTGTTCTGGTTTTGACTTGTCAACGTAATCGTTTGTGATACCAGTCAAGTTAGTTGCCCTCGTATTGCGAAAGAGATAAACTCGATCCTCGTCTTCACCAAGCGACGACTTGCCGTTGCGAGCAGTATACAGGATGGGCCGGTGATTTCGGGATCGCAGGCATCGTCGATGCCGTCAAGATCTTCGTCTTTGTTAGCGGCTGGATAAATGCACCACAGGGTTGATTTTTTATCTGGTGTACCGTTTTCGTCAATATCGTCCGGGTTTGGACCCTTGACGAGAATTGTTTGGTACAGCTCTTGCTTCTTGTCATCTGGCGCCTCGCCAGACACCACCAGTGTGTGATATCCAGCAGGCAAATCCTCAGGCAGCGCCACAGATCCATTAATTTCACCATTCTTATCAGCTTCAATCTCGCCCAAATCTCTTGGCTCAGAGTAAATCTTTACATATACCTTTTTCCATGGCTTATACGGGCGTCTGGATGTTTTGATCTCTATATATTTTTCTTGAACTTTTTGTTGCTGTCCCGTTAGATAGTTTATAATAAGTAAATTTTACATCTTCCTGCTCATTAGCAACATTAAAATAGGGCGGTGTTGGTATATTATCTTTCGTCGCAGAGTCGTCAGGACAAGTCGTCGCGTCATTTTTACAGATTTTATAGTCCGCAGGGTTAACGCCACCTACCTCTTTCCTAAAAAGCACGAGCAATATCGGCGTGACCTCATGGCGTTTGGATGAAAACTCTCTGAAATTCTACCCAAGGAAGTCGAAAAATCTGGAATTCTGCTAACAATCATCTCATTCAGCAAGAATGGGTTAACATGTCTGTCGCTATTACCACAAAGCCAGTGATCTCCAAAAAGCGTTTTCTATATCAACGTATTTGACGCCGGCTGCTTTCGCAGCTTGCTTAATGGTATTGTTAAGGTAGGTTATAGAATTTGTAATCATCTCGCGTTCCCTTGCACTCAAAGAAAGAAGACCGCGCCCAAAACATGGTGCGTCAGGAGCACCATTTACGAATTGCGGATATCCAAATACGTAAATTTTTGCTTTATTGCCGGAAGCTTTCCCTGAGTTCTTCATACAAAGTTTTTAGTCTGTCAAATTGATTTACAATGTCACTCTTCAATTTGTTACGCCACTCTATCTTTGCCCAGATGCACGTATTGGGGAACGGAACACAGCTGAATAGTTTACCACCAAAAATCCACATCATTCCCACCCGCCGTCAGCGTGATTACCTTTGGCTGGTATTTCTTCACGAACTCGATTTGCTTGACGCGCCTGGGAATCATCTCGTTGAGCGCCATCTTCTGCAACGTTCCTTTATTATCATAACCATGCAGCCGTCCGAGCGGACTGCCCTGCCCCTCGTAGCCGCCCGAGTTATCCCAATTTATGTCGTACACCGTCGCCCCGCTACACGCGACCGATGCCCACGCCGCCGACGGGCCGCTACCCAGCCCCATCCAATTCGCCAGCTTGTGCGGATACGAACGCGTGCTAACATGGCACTTTTCCCCTGGCGCGCCCTTCGCCTTATCTTCATTCACATCCGTCCACTGGCGATAATATTTCCGATCAGTCGCCGGATTTTTATCAGTATCACCCTCGCCGCTGGAGAAGGAATCGCCAAGGGCGAGATACTTGATATTGCGTCGATCGCCAGGAATCGGCTTACCCTTGTAACCGTCTGGATATTCGACGTCGAAGGTTGAGGTGAAGATTTTCATATCGTTACCACCGCTCAACGGCAGCATACGACTCATTAAATCGAGCAGTAGGCACATAGCCATTTAGATAATTTCCTGTAAAAACTCAACTTCACAACCGCCGCGCGCCTGGAGCGGTTTAACACTGCCCGCGATCATGCCATGCAACTCTGCTCTGCTACCCCATTTATGTGTAATGAAGGCAGTTCTATATGGAGCATCACCGAGAAACTTGATGTAGAAATCATCTCTGCTCTCTGACCAAAAAATACCGTTATGAAATGAGGGTCTACTGTTTTACTGTTGACTGTAACTTGTCCATAGGCAACAGCATACGCTCCCTGTCGCCATCGCCCGTTCGAGACTTGCCATATAACTTTTTATGATACTTATGATTGTCAGGAATATTGGGATACTTAAATGCTGTAAACCAACTATTAGAGATAGTTCTGCTGGCGCACAGAACACCTTATGATAATTTATATAGTTTATCAGCTTCTTTTATTGTTATCTTATCTGTAAAATCATCATATTGAGACGAGTCTGGCCACCATCCGATCGCTGAGCGATTGTCCGGAAAACATGGGGCCTGCATAGCCACTTGATAATCAACAGAAAATGTAGAGGTGAAGAGTTTTTATTTGATCCTGCAGATATATTCAGGTCAGATACAAAAGCCTGTGACTGTTTATGTCCCCATAAGTATTCGGGAGCACACTGCTACTCTAAAAACCAATTTAGGACTGGCAATAGTAGCCACATAAAGTTTTGTCCGACTGCCCTCCTTTCTCGCCAGAGCAATCCCGCTTGTCTGATGATTTTTATAAAAACGATAAACATAATCGTCCCTACCATCTTCTGTCCAAAAACTTTTTATGAAATATGGGTTTGACGTGTCGTTATGCTTATTGTTCTGCTCATAAATAACCGCATACGCACCCTTTGGTGACGACATAGCATCGCTCTAAACTTTCTACCGCCGCCTGGTGGTCTTTTGGGGTCACCTGAATAATACCTCTTTTTGCTTGAAGGCAAACAGCCACTTCTTCGCGTAATCGTCATCGGGACTTCCACAGGTTTTTACCCGAATAATTATCAATATGATGAATCAGTGTTTTCGTTGAAACCTTGTTGATGATATCATCATACACCAGAAGCCGCTCCAACCAAGTTGCCGGCACCGCAACACATACGGCAACTACCGCCCCGATAATACTGATAACAATTTCCCACCCACATAAGCCCCCTCCATCATGCTTATGTCAAAATTGTACCAGACCGCCCCACGCGCAACAAGAAACCAACCTCTCGCCTACTCAAACCGTCGCCGCAGCACGATAATGTCCATCCGCGCTAAGTCCTGGCGGGCAGCTGCCGCATATATTCAATTACCCGGGCTGCCAGCGCCGGATTAGGGACAGTCGGGCCTCGTTGATGGCTGACGGCCAGCTTTGCAACGCCGCCAGCGCTGTTCGCATCTGCCGCCAAAAGGTATAACAATCAAGCTGATCTTGACGTGATGACCACCAGCATCTTCGAGCACAAAGCCCTCAATCCGCTCACCCTGCCACCGATACGCCATGCCGTGAAGCTGGCCAAACCACGTCATAAACTCTGCCCACGACGAAAACTCCGCCGCCAGACGCTTTGCTGTTCGCCCCAATCTCGCGTGCAATCGCTCCCGCTCCTGCCGGTCGACCGCCCGTCGATGCAACCTGCCGCTTGACGATATCGAGCAGCACCAGCTGATCCGACTCATACGCGATAATATGCGGGATCAAATCGTGGCAACACGACCTCGAACAATAGGCACGCATTATGACGGCGCAGATAATCAGTAATATACGGTAGTTTGTCTCGAAAATTGCTCCAAAAACTCCCGTCGAAAAAGCCGCCGCATAGTCACCCTCGGTCGTTGACTTTGACGCAATTACCAGTCCGCCCGCCGCCGAATCATACCCGACTAATCCTAAAAATCCATTCTCCTTCACCCACGCCCGCGCCGGAAAGGTCATCGTCTGCTCCAGCGCCGCTGGCTCAGTATCGCGCCGCTCGCCGATGTTAAAAACTTATCATAGGCCCGAATCACGATTTCGTTTGTCAGCGTATTGAGAAACAGTCCGCGCGCCCGCATCGTCTGCGTCGTCCATGCTTGGCGATAAAAATGCCTCGGGCTTGAAATTAAACGAGCTAATATCACCCGGCAGAATTGATTCACGAATGTAGCGATTCTGCCGCAGCTGACTTTAGAAATGCTGCGTTTTCTGGATGCAGTCGCACCGTTGCCCGTTGGTTTCGAATAGCGATCGGTGTCATGCCATTCTCGTCCAACCGCACTGTTCGCAGCTCGCCGCCAAACTCAACCTTCCCTCCAAAATTTGGCAACGCCTCGTTGTAGCGCGTGGGGTAATTTTGCCTGTTGCGATGTCCATGAATCTGAAACGTCGCGTCATCAGTCTGCGCTACAAATGCATCATCCACCACCCCAACCTCGTCAGGGCCCCCACGCCGTGGATTAGCTGGCTGGTCGCCACCAATGGTAACTGCTCCGGCAGCGTACTAAGCCCGCCATGCGTCACCAGGACCGTTTGACCACGAAACTGATACAAAATCATCCGCCGCATTAGCCGCGCGACGTTACGCTTATCAATACCCGCTGCCTCCAGCTGTGGCTGCGTTTGTTCGCTAAATACCCGCGCCGCAACCGGCTGATCAATCGCCCACTGCCAGAGATACAGCTCGTGATTACCCTCGACGAACCGCACGTTTGGTCGGTCAAGCAACTCGTCACAAACAAATCGCATCACCGCATCATTCTCCGTGCCGCGATCTAATAGGTCGCCGACAAAAATATACAGTTCATCGTCCCGAAGTGGATACCGCTCGAAATATTCCTGAGCGGCGTGAAAGCACCCCTGCACATCGCCGATGTGATGAATCACCCGATACCTATCAACGTTCTCCGGCTGATTAGTGAGCAGTTGATTCACCTCCTCAGCTGTCCGTACCACCGTCACCCATTTCGGCAGTGAACCCTGCTGCAGCCGCCGATGCATACGCTCAAGTACGCTACTCGGCACCACCTTATAGCTCAGCTGCTCCCTATTACGCTGCTGACATACCGCCAGCAGCGCATCAGCAAAATCAATCACCACCAGCCGGTAGCGATATTTCCGACACAGCTCGCCATACGTCTTGAAATAATTTGGCGTCGTGTGTTGCATCAACCACCGTCGTCTCACCCCGCGTCATCCGCTGCTCCAGCATCTCGTGTCAAACCCGCACCATTGCATCCCTGACGCGACGGCATAGTCGTTTGTCCGTCAATCATCAACTGCGGCGACGCCAGCATCAATCGTATCGTGTCCGGCGACAACGTATAGGTATCAAGCCCTGCTCCGTCAAAAACGTCGACTTACCAGGCCGGGAATCCCTCTGGTTACCAATAGTAGCCGCATACCTCACGCCGCCCGCTCCCGACCAACGATCTCGCGTACCACCCGGCCATCATTCCACGGCAGCCGCTGACCAGTGACGATCCGATATTGCTCGTGGCCCATGCCGGTGATCAGCACCATATCGCCCTTCTTGCGCAGCCAGCGCCCGCTCAATCGCCTGGCGCCGATCGGCAATTTCCGTCGTCTTCGCATCGCCGCGACCACGCTCAATTCCCTCCATCAACATCCGTCGGAGTTTTGCTCTGGATCTTCGTTATAGCTCTCCTCGTCAGTCAGGAAAAATCCGATCCGCCCCACGCGCTGCGATCTCGCCCATAATCGGCCGCTTGCCTGATCACGATCGCCACACGCCCCGAACACCAAGATCACCCGCTGCTTGGTGATGCCGCGAGCCGCCGCCAGCAGTTTTTCTGGCGCATCCGGCGTATGAGCATAATCAACGATCACATCATAGCCCAGGCCCTCGACCGCTCGCTCAAACCGCCCCGGCACGGCCTCTCGACATTAGCCACTCCTCCTGGATGATCATCCTCAGCTTGACACCCAATAGATACGCCAGCGTCGTCGCGGCCGTCATATTCATCACGTTGAACTCGCCCGGCAGATTCGTCGCTAGCTCCAAATGTGTCTGATGATCCAGCACGACGTCGGCCTCCGTGCCCTTGCGGTACAACTCCTGACGTGGGTAATCTTTTGCCTCAGCCTCCACGCTTCAGCCATACGTCATCTTTTTGCTCGCTGGCGACAAACTGATTGAAATAGTCATACCACTCATCGTCGCGGTTGAGCACGATAAACCGCAGCCGCAGCTGAAACAGCTTGCCCTTGGCCGCCGCGTACTCTTCCATCGTCTTATGATAATCCCAGGTGATCCTGCGTCAAATTCGTCATCACCGCTGCCTCAATCGGCACGCCGTCCAGTTTATGCTGATCCAGCGCATGACTCGTTACCTCCAGCACCACATGCAGTCAGCGTTCGCCCGCTTGGCGTCGCGGAAAAACCGCTGCATCCGCGCCGTACTCGCCACTGTAGCGTTGAGGTCGTTGAGTTTTCGCTCGCCCGCCACCTCGATCACCGCCGTGGTAAACATCGCCGTCGTGAAGTGAGCCTCTTTCAAAATCTCATTGATATAGCACGACGTTGTCGTCCCTGCCATTCGTCCCTGTCACCGCGATCACCCTGAGGTGCTTTGACGGATTGCCATACCGCGCGCTAACCAGCTTGACGCGCAATCGCCGATACCCATTCTCTAACCGCCGGAGCATCCCGACAGGCAACACTTTTCTCACAAACTTCACCAATATGGCTTTCCTATATCCCTATTTTTATCACTTATATTTGCTATAATAAAAGCAAATGAGGATTTTTGGGAATCGAGTCCAGCTGCGACGAAACGGCAGCAGCGGTCGTTGAAGACGGCGAACGCCCTGCTTTCTAATGTGGTCAATTCCCAGATTGACATCCATGCTGAGTATGGCGGCGTCATCCCGGAAATTGCCGCCCGTAGCCATCTAGAGGTTATTAACCCGGTCATCAACAAAGCCCTATCTGATGCTGCTTTGCACCTGGGACGATATCGACGCCATCGCTGTCACCTACGCGCCCGGCCTGATCGGCTCGCTACTCATCGGCACGCTCGCCGCCCGCACTCTCGCCATCATTCATTATAAGCCGCTCTACAAGATACACCATGTCGAGGCGCATGTGTATGCTAATTTCATCACCGAACGAGAAAGAGAGGTTCAAAACATGCAATTGCTGGAATTAACAACATCTGCACAAACCCGGAGGCGAGCTTGTCAGATTCCTTGCGAGACGAGGACTGTTTGAGCAAAGCGAGTCCCGCAGTCGCCAAAGAATCTGACGAGAAAGCATCTCGGCGTGCGGAAGCCGTTGTTAATTCCAGCATTTGGCACTGTCTTCACCACACCATCAACCCACCTTCCCCCTACTCGCCCTCATCGTCTCCGGCGGGCATTCACAGCTCGTCCTGTTCCAGAACCACGGCGACTACCAGCTCATCAGCCAAACCCAAGACGACGCCGTTGGCGAGGCGTTCGATAAGGTTGCTAAAAATCATTGGCCTGCCCTACCCTGGCGGCCCTGCCATCGCCAAAGCAGCCAAACTCGGCGATCCCCACGCCTTTCACCTGCCCATCGCCAAGCTCGCCGGTGAATACGACTTTTTCCTTCTCCGGCCTCAAGACAGCCGTTCTGAGGACCGTTCAGCGCGAGGTGGGCAAAGACTTCACCTTTCCGCTCACGAGCTTCCAGAGCTAGTAAACGACAGTCTAAGGCATACATGGCAGCTAGTTTCCAGTACACCGCCATCAAAACCTTGGTCGATAAGACTAGAAAAGCTCATGACAATTTCCATCACCTCCGTCGTCATCGCTGGTGGCGTCGCCGCCAACCAAGAATTACGCCGCCAATTGCGCCAAGCGCCGCCAATCGACATCGAATATGCCCGATCCGCTCTGCACGACAATGCCACCATGATCGCTGCGCTCGGCTATTTCCGCGCCCGCATTGACCAGCCCGCCAACCCTGTACGACCTAGAAGTCCAACCAAGTTTATCAATGACAGCAAGCTAACGTTGGCAGGGATTACAACATGAATCAACATTTTTACAATCAACCGCCTGGCAAGCCTTTCAAGAATCACTCAGGGCGCACCACGCTTTCGCGATGGCGTGGCCCGGGCTGGGAATATCTGGCTATCCTGGAGCGTAGCACCGGCAACTCCCGCCTGTATTGCCCGTACGGCCCGACTGCCGATGACGAGCATTCACTGGCAGCAGCCCTTGATTCCCTAGCTCAGCTTGGCAAAAACACCGCGTTACTTTCTTGCGTGTTGAGCCAACCAACCTCGACTTTACCGCCCATCTGCAAACTCACGGCTGGAAAAAGGTTACCTACCAAAAACTCCAGCCCGAGCACTCGCACGTCATCGACCTGACCCAGCCACAAGACCAGCTGATCGCCCACTATGGCGCAGCCAGTTCGCAATGTGTACCGCAATTATCATAAAAAGGCATTGTCGTCCACCACTCGACCGACCCAAACGACATTGATATCTTACTGAAATTTGTCCACCAGGTCGCCCGACAGCGCAGCATCACACCACACCCCGATAGTTATTTCCGTCAGCAAGCAACCACTCTCTTCCCGCTCGGCGCAGCCACATTGTACTACGCCACCCTTGACAACCAGCCCATCGCCGCTGCCCTGTTTTATCACAGCAGCGACACGCTATTACGCCCACGCTGGCGCTCGTCAGACCCAGCTCACCGCAAGCTCAACGCTGGCACTGTCCCTGCCAGCCGAGGCGATCGTTGACGCTCAGCAGCACGGATTAACCAAAAGCGGCCTCTACGGTATCGCCCCGGACGGCGCCGACAAGAATCATCCATGGGCTGGTTTTTACCAAATTCAAGCGCTCATTCGGTGGACACGACATTACTTTTTGCGGTGCTTGGGATTTGCCATTACAGCGCAGCCGCTACTGGCTGTACCGCGCCTACCAAACGCTGCGTTAAATGCCCCGATCGGCCATCATCCGCGGTTTTTGTCACCCCTTTTTCTGTGATATAATTGGCTTGGTAATATAACCACGTGGAGAGATAACTTGCGCCTATTGTCTGAGTTTTCGTGAAAAACTCGACAGTGGCGATGCTCGCTTTTTACGTGAAAAATAGAATTATTCATCGCAGCTAGCCAAACAATACACCCCAAACGATTATGAACCAGACGTTTACGCCATGTGGAAACCAGCGGCGCACTAGAGTCAACCGGTGTCCGGCAAAACCATACTCCATCATCATGCCGCCACCCAACGCTAATGGCAATCACACACGTGGCCATGCCCTGGATATGAATTTAAAAGGATATCTTGATTCGTTATCACAGGTTAAAGGGTGATGATGCGGTATTTATCCCCGGAGCAGATCACGCCGGCTTTGAGACATGGGTGGTCACGAAAAGAACTGGCAAAACAGGGAAAAAGCCGCTTTGACTTTTTCACGTGAACAACTGTACGACCAAGTTTGGCAGTTTGTCGAGGAAAAACGCGGCAATATGGAATTACAGCTGCGAGCCCTGGGTGTCAGCGCCTCATGGCCCACATCTAACCTCTTTTACATTGGACGATAAAGTCATTGCCACGGTATATGAAACATTCAAAAACTATGGGATGATGGGCTGGTTTACCGCGGTGAGCGGATTGTTAGTGTGCACCAAACACCAAACTAGCTTTGCTGATATTGAGGTTGAACATAAAAATGAAAAAGGGAAGTTGTGGCAAATCGCCTACCGACACTGGATAAAATTGGTGAAATCGTCATCGCCACCACGCGACCGGAAACCATGCTTGGCGATGTAGCAGTGGCTGTTCACCCAGATGATGAGCGTTACAAACACCTCATCGGTACGCGAATTCTCCTACCAATCACCGACGAGGAAATCCCGATCATCGCCGACGAGTATGTTGATATAAATTATGGCACCGGTGCAGTGAAAATTACACCAGCGCATGGCCCGAATGACTTCGAGATGGCCGAGCGCCACAACCTACCGCTCAAGCAGATCATTAGCCAAAAGGGCACTATGATCAATGTGCCAGAGCAATTCTTGGGTCTGACACCAACAGAAGCCCGCACCCGCGTGCTGGCAGCCCCTAGAGTCGCCTCGAACTACGCCGCGGAGAGACAGACGATGAGCATGCTGTCGGACACTGCTACAAATGCGGCAGCGTCATCGAGCCCATCGTCAAAGAGCAATGGTTCATCAAGATGCAGCCACTGGCACAACCAGCCATTGAAGCGCTTGAAAGGGAAGAGATTACCTTTTATCCAGCCGCTAAACGCAAAGAGCTCATCGCTTATCTCAAGCAGCTGAAAGACTGGAACATCTCCCGGCAAATCCGTGGGGCATCCCGATCCCGGCGTTTGTCAATGAGAACGATCCGCGTGATTGGATATTTGATATTCGCACCAGTGAACAAAAGATTGTTGTAAATGGCACAACATACATAAGGGAAGAAGATACCTTCGACACCTGGTTCTCATCTGGACAATGGCCATACATCGTTACCGATTACCTAAATGGCGGGGAACTAGCCAAATATTTCCCAACCAGCCTGATGGAAACCGGCATGGACATTATGCGAGCGTGGGTGCGCGCATGAGTTATGCTCAGTCTGTACCGCACTGACAAACTACCGTTCAAGGACGTCTATCTGCACGGCATGGTGAATGATGAGCACAACCAAAAATGTCCAAATCCAAGCTGATATCATCAATCCAATGAAACTGGTTTCACAATTTGGCTCGGACGCTACCCGCATGGGTATTATCACTGGCCGTGCACCGGCACAACACCAGGCCTTCAACAAGGGCGCGGTCATCGCTGCTCGCAACTTCCGCAATAAACTATGGAATATCGCACGCTTCGTCGAGGCATGGGTGGTGATGAACACCAAATCGTTGACCCAGAGCCGCAGACACCGGCCGACCACTGGATTATCCGCCAGCTGAACGACGCAGCCAACAACATCGCTGTCCGCCTGGAGCAATACCGTTTTTCTGAGGCCGCGGATACGGGTCTATCACGCCATCTGGGACGACCTAGCCGATTGGTACATTGAATCATCAAAAACCGCTATCAACCGCCCACTGCTGTCATGCGGCACTGGCGACTAGCTTGAAAAATCGCTCATCCGTTCGCACCATTCGTCACCGAGACAATTTGGCGAGACACTAATTACACCGACGGTATCTTGATGCGTGACCACTGGCCAACACCAGAAAAATGTCGACCCCATTGCCGCCGAGCGGTTTGAGCAGCTAAAGACGCTGGTCGCCGAAGGCCGCTGGGTAATCGCTGAACTGCCGGGCAATAAGAAATATCGCTTTGTTATGCGGCAATGACGGCCTCATCGCCGATGACCAAGCGCACCATCAAGCACCTCATGCGCCTGGAGTCAATTACACACCGATCAGCCACGTGGCCTTAGGTTGGCAGGCAAACAGGGGAAGCATGGCTTGACATTGATGAGGAAACGCTTTATCAGCGCCAAACCGACCTTGAGGTACGGCTGGGTGAAGCGCGGCAAACCTTATCAAATCTCCAAGCACGACTGGATAGCAACCTATATCGAAAAGGCACCGGCCCATCTCGTTGAGGAGACTCGCCAACAGCTAGCCGAGCGAGAGAAGCTCATCCAGCGTTTTTATCAGTGAAGCTTGACGTTATCAGCTCACGCCAACGATCGACCACCAGCCGATGCCCATCAATATCGCCATCGCCGCCGCGGCTAACGAGCTTGGTATGCAGATGCTTGCGGTCAGTGCTGCGTGGCATTGTCCGCGGATTGGTCTGTCCGTCCTTTAGCACCCCCGAAAAATCATGATGGTCCGAGTGAGTATGTGGCGAAGAGTGAGGCTTGGTGCGATGATGATCGTCATCGACCTGATATGCATCATCATCAATCCGCCAGGCGGAAACAACCGCTTTATCAATATTTGTATCGTGTAAAAATACGCCGAGGCTGGTTGATACGCCAAACGCCATGGTGGCAGTCGTGATAATTTGTGGTAAATATTTCATATTCTATTTTTGTTTACTTCTATGGAGTTGAGCCATAGCAATGTTAGGATAATAGCATAAGGTTTTATTTTTGTCAATAATATTTCCTTATTTGTATGGTGCGACCTACCTAAAATCATTATTCAACACCCATTTCATACGCCAACAAAACAATAAAATAAGCCTCGGACAAACCGAGACTATAGCGACATAACTCTGGCGGAGGAGGGAGATTCGAACTCCGCTACAGGTCTCCCCGTACTAACGATTTAGCAAAGCCGTCCCCTTCAGCCACTTGGGTACTCTCCATGAGCCAAAAATAGTGTATCATAGAAGCAGCGGTCTGGCTAGCCCCTGCAATTGGTAAAGCAGATTGCAAAACTTGACAATAATTATAGAGAAAGAGGATAATAACGCGCATGAAGAGGTTTTTCGCAGGTATCGCTAGTATCATGTTGACCATCGGTTTCGCAGTACAGTGGTTTTGAGCACTCCGGTATTCGCACTCGGCGAGGGTGGTGTCACTCGCGGCATCAATGATGCGCGTGGCGACGGCGTACCAACCAACCTGACCAACGGTGATAGTTCACTAGTGAGAAAGATCATCAACATCATGCTCTACTTTCATTGGTATCCCTTGCTGTAGTTATGTTAATCTTTGGTGGTTTTTCGCTATGTTGTTTCTAGTGGTAACAAGGACGCTGTTACCTCGGCGAAGAATACAATCCTTTTATGCCATCATTGGCCTACTTGTCGCCCTGTTCGCTTACGCCATCATTCAGTTTGTCCTCAATACCGTCGTTGTGTCTCAGCGGTAACTCTACTGACGTATAGTGAATCATGCCGCTCATGGTACTACTAGACATATGGAAGAGCAGCCACACGTAACCGATACCGAAAATACTCAACAAGATGCGGCCCAGCCGACAACTGATTTATCGCAGCCTATCGCCTGGCAAGCCCCTGAGGGTATGCCGAAACCACCGCACAACGGGCTGGTATATCGCTGTTGGTTTCGTGGTGCTCGCTCGATGGCACTGGCGATTTTTGCTTTTTAATAGCTGGACATTCGCAATTTTGCTACCGATTATGGCGGCGGCATCATATTGCTGCGGGTCGCGACCATCGGTGATGGTTAATGCGCCATCAGCCCCAAGGGGTTTACGTCGCCGACCGCTTGTGAGTTTTAGTGAGTTTCGAGCCTTTTGGGCTGGGTCAAGACGGCGATCAGCACTCGGCGGTGTTACTGCCGGTCAAGCGTTCTCGCCAGCGCTGACCATCTATTTTTCTGAGGCCGAAGGTGAAGCAATCGTTGACATGCTAGGGGCGCGGCTACCAATGCGAAATCGCGCCGGATGCGCTGGAGAAGCTCATTCGGATCATCAGGCTATAGCTTGCCCAGAGCTAAACAGGTGTGCTAGAATGCGCAAAGTCTCGCTGCCGCTGGCACTGAAAAGTTCTTTATATTTCTTGTTATAGCTTTCAATCGGACTCTTGTCTGAAAGGCTGTATGCGTGACCCGTAGCCTCGAAGCTGGATAGAGCGCTGCTTGCAGGAGCCAGCGTCGCGTACGTTCGAACCGTGCCGGGTGTACCCACATTGGCTTTGGCGGAGAGATGCAGTGAGTGGTTGAACTGGCTGCTCGAAAAAGCGGTATGGGGCAACCCATCGAGGACCAGAAATCCTCTCTCTCCGCCAGAATCCAATCGCGACGATTAATTGAAGGGTGACCGAGTGGTTGAAGGTACCGGTCTTGAAAACCGGCGTGCGGTAACATCGTACCGAGGGTCTGAACTCCCTCCCTCTCCGCCAGACACGATATCAGCATGAGAGAAAGATTAGAAATAGTAACCAGGCAGGGGGTCGCCACGATAGCGGCCCTCGCTTCATTAGCGCTATCAGCGTCAAGTCGACCTCGCCATCTCTGCCTTGAACAGGCTCGCCGGCACACTATCGCGTTGTTGCCATGGGTGATTCCGTCGGTGGGCGGGCAGGGCTAGGGAAATTACGACGACAACAAAAGAGTGCCGGCGCTCACCAGAAGCTTATAGTGTGGGCAACTCGAAAGCGCTCTGGCATTCCTTCAGACAACACATTCCTCGTGGCTTAAGCCGTGGCGCCGGGCCAGAGCATACCTCTAAACAGCAGTTTGACGACCAACCGCCACAAATCAACGCCCTTAGCCCCGGAACCGATATCGCATCCCTGACACTTGGCGCCACATGATCGACCTCAACGTAGCGTTCGGACGCCTCCGTTTGCACGAACGATGCAGTGCACGCACAGCGAGAGATGTATATCGATGTCTTTCGCCGACCGCACTCAGACGAATATCGTCAGTCGCTCGAGCAGGCCTACCGCGCCATTCTCCTGAACACGCCCCAATGCCCAGCGCTGCACATCAACCTCTACACCAAACCCATCCAGCCACGCAAACATCTGTCCAACGATTATTAACAACGACACTCGATCACTTTGTCGCCAGCTTCATCGAGGCGGTCAATCAAGCTTCATCCGCGACGTTGTCGACAGCACATGCATGAACCGCGGATCACCCAGCTGAGCCGCCAGCTGACGTCGATGCTTGTAACTACATTCGGCCTTGGTGAAGCGGCCGAGGGTGGCTGATACGTAGGTCATCCGACCGCTATATTCACCACCACAAAATCGCCAAAAGCGACTGCCGAAGCTACACTGCACACTAATACTCCGCCAGGGCCTTCACATATGAAAATAACTGTCCTTCCATCGGCAAGCGGCCACAAACCCTGGTAGAGCCGGGTATTAGGCGCTTTTAGAGCGCCTCAGAGCTCCATCATTCGCCGCAGAAATGATCATCATCCCACATTCTGGCCAACATGAGGACAGAGCACGCCAGGACGCCGTTTGAGTGCCTAATGCCTCAGCCTCGCCGGCACAACCGCTCGTCCTGCTCGACGAAACGTGGCCGCAACCTGAGTTCACACCCGGAATTATCACGGCATCATCCCTGATTATACCGATCAGCACATCGTCATCACTCGCTGGCGGAGCGCATGCGGTATCACCGAGACACTTCACCGGCGAGCCGACATCGTTTGGTCGCTATCGCGCCTAGTGTTTCCTCATCAGCTGGTGCGGCTCATCCCCGCCGAGCAGCCAGCACCGCGCCCAAGAGATCGCTCTTCGCAGTGCGTATCATCACAACTAGGGTTCGATTCGGTCGCTCTGTCGTGGCCTTTTGTCGTTCCCCCGACGAGCGATAATCCCCACGCGAGCCGTCCGTAGCACCAGCATTCCGCAGGGCCTTGAGCTGCCGCCTTAATCGTTGAGCCAGTAGCGAGAGATATCGTCCAAGATCAGATAGGATATCGACCCGAGCGCCACGCGCCTCGAAAAACTGCTGCGCTTTGCTTTTCGCCGCTCAGCTGCCGAGCGAGCATAATGCCGCGTCACATTTGTCTGCCTGATCAGTGGCCGCTCGACTCCTCAGTCCCCGTCGCCGAGCAAATGTGCCGAGCGATCAACAACATATGATCATAGCCGCGCTTACGGATATTGGCAGGGCAGTTGGCACTGGTACAACCACCGTTGAGGTATCGTACTCCAGGCTACTCATCTAAGAATCGCGCTAACACCCCACTAGCAGCACGCACGCGGTGAAATTTATAATCATCACAGCCGCGCCACCGCACCTCGTCGCCACAGTGCACAGTCGAGCGCCCCATAGGCAGGACATGCTGCCGACACACATTGCCGCTGGCGCACGGCGGCTCACAACAACTTTGCAGACCCGACAGCGATGTTGCTTTTACCACCTCAAGACATATAACTGACACAAAAGCTGAGCCAGTTATAACGCAACGATAGCAACACTGCGGCGCGATATATGGCAGTAACGTATCAATAGGCATTTTTCGCTCGCCTTTTCACCTTGATTATAACGCACACAACCGTTATACTAACAAGTGATATTGCTCGATCAGCCTATAAAGGCGGAGGAAACATGGCACGCACGACGATTTGTTAATCGAAGATGAGCTGCAACCGCAAGCTTTTGAATGATGATCTGGCTAACGACGCACCGCAATCTCAGCCGCAGCGCTGCACCCGCTGCAGCACCAGCTACCGCAGCGCCCGCTCCTGATGATAACTGGGAGGATGAGGCAGATGACTTTGATGGGGCAGCTGGCGGTTGACGTATTTGAACCAGAAACTGAACTTACTGCCATCAAGGCACGGACTGCATGGTGCTGGATCGTACCGACCTAGATGTCAGTATTTCTGACGGCATCCTCACGATCAGCGGCACCTCTATCAAGCGGTGACGAGACCGATGTTAAGAACTGGCACATCCAAGAGTGCTACACGGTGAGTTTAGCCGCACACCGGCGCTACCAGTCGCAGTGACGAAGAGGGCGTTAAGGCTGGAACTCAAAGACGGCGTGCTTACTATTACCTTCGAAAAAGATGATTAAACAAGAACGTGCCAAGAAGATTCAAGTTCTTCTAGTCCATAGAGAGACAAAATAGAAGCAGCACTAAGACTATCAAACACTATGAGAAAACTAACCCCCGGAAACACCGTTATAAAGATCCTGGCTTATGTCCCACGCGCCAACACCACCAGAGGTGGATCAGGACGACAGTTCACGACAGCATAGGCAAAGATTGCGATCACCAGACCAATCACCGCGTACATGATGGTGTGCTTTGGCGGTGGTCACCTTATTAGAGAGTCACCAGCCGATGCAGTGAGAATACCATTCAGATCAACATCACCACCGGACAGAATAGTACCGACGAAGTAGAGAATACCGCTGACAAACATTCTTGACGAGATCATTACTTGGCCGGATCAATACCAGCGGCCGCGCCCCTCGCCCTTAGCGAAGCTTTCTGCGCCATTCCTGAGCGTATATTGTGCATTCGCCACTGGTACCGTCGCAAACGCCAGCACCAGTCATAGCGAGTACGCCAGCGATCAGCAACTTTGAGTTTATTCATGTATTACTTCCTTGTTTAGGGTTAATGTCATTTCAGCTGTTATTCTATCATTATTTGGCCACTTAAACAAGCCAAAGACCCAGTTAACAATGGCGTAGTACGAGCAGCACTACACCACAATGATACCAATCACCGCGTACACATGATGGTATTTTTGGCGAAGTTGCTTTTTGGCTATCGCCCGACGAGTGATATACTTGAAAACCACCCCAGATCATGATAATAACCGCTATCGCACCAACAACAGAGAGCAAGATATTAACGACATCACTCACAATAGTAGTACCGATAGGCTTCTGTGCTCATCTCCGGTGCGTTCGGAGCTGCCTCAACACCCTTAGTAAACTGAGCGAGGCGGATGGCACCATAATTGGTGTTACGGCCGCCACAGATAGCGACCACCAGTGATATAGAGCGGCAGCTACAAGGGTATATCGTTTCACATATCTCCTCTTTATATTTTCGCCAAATACAAAGTCAACAATAGCGTAGGACAGTAGCGCGACTGCAACACCAATCACCGCATACATGATCGTCGACTTGGCAGCCTTGACCTTGCCCGAGTCGCCAGCCGAGGTTACGTACCGAAACCGCCAACAATAATCATGATAACGGAAACTGCACCGGAGAATTAGCAAAATGGCGTCTACAAGATTCTAAACAACGGTTTGTATTGTTGCGCCACGGTTTTTACAAACCTCACCGCTCGAGCCCGAGGCAGGCACCGTGCAAATATCAACGCTCTGGGCAGATACGCTTGATGCCACGACTAGCGGAGCAATGAGTGCTGCCATCACACCGGACAATCACTACGAGTCTTACATTGCCGATCCTTTTCATGCCACTAACGACAAAAGATAGTTATGAGAAACGCAGAGAGAATAATAATGATGCCAATTATTGTGCGCCGAGGATGGTATTTTTCGCCTTCACAACATTATTGCTCATCACCACCAGCCCGAACATAAATTAATACCAGCAATTACTAGCATCAAAACTGCAATTGCCCCGGCAAAGAAAATACACCGTATTGAGTATACCGCTAAGCGCATCAGTCGCGCATTATTGCTGGTCGGACGTTTGGCGCGAGTCTGGTGATCCCAATAATCCAGCCACAAAGCGCATCGACGTCATGATCGCGGCAACCCCAATCCGTCGGCTATAATATTCACCAAGGCAAACTGCAGCTACATCGCAATCACCAGACCGATAGCCGCATTGATCACTGTTTTTCACTACCGTTCGCCATTTGGTTTGCATCGCCGCCACCATCAGATACAGGAAGCCACCGTATATCACAAAACCAACCGTCACAAAAACCAGCCAGCTGCAATAAGTCCTCGACAATATCCAAGATTACCCGCCAGATAAAAACCGCTGAGTGTCGTGTATTGTTTGGGTCATTTCTGGGCCCGTTTATCGCTATTGTCAACGACCGCCTTGATACTACCAGTCGTCCTGGTTAGCCCATCGTACCACGGCATGAGCGTCAGAATATTACCGCCACATGCTGCGCTGGCTGGTGTTGCCTGAAACACCGACATCATCAACGACCCTGCGATCATCAGCCCGAGCGCAATCACGAGATGCTTCATCAGAACACTCCTCCCGGAATCAGGAAGTGGTAATGGCTACAAAAATGCAAAGATAAGAAGACCAATAGCAGTGTTAACCCAGAGATCTTTGGCCTTTTTAATATTTTCTGGGCTACCACCGGCAGCAGAGTAGAGAATACCACCAAAGATAACCGCACCGATCGCCAGAATACCGATACCGGCAGACATGATTTGGATGACGATTTTAATAATACCGAGAATAGCAGCGTCACCAGTTGCACCGCCACAATTAATGATCGAGGTCGGTGCATCGCCACATTTACTCGGCTTAATGCAACACCGCCAGATAACATGGCGCCGCAGGCTAATAGTCGTGAGGAGGGCAGTAGTGATGAGAATATTTCTTTTTGTCATATACGGATCTCTTTACCCTTAAATTGTAAAAAATAGCGGCAGGAAAAATGCAAACGATTTCTTGAAAAAGCCATAAAGTTTGCTATCATACGGAAAGTTAGGTGCCCGTAGTGAAGTTGGCCTATCACGCCTCCTGTCACGGAGGAGATCGCCGGTTCGAATCCGGTCGGGCGCGCCAGAATCAGAATATTATCACCCAGCAGCCCGCTTCTTTGTAGAATTAAGGGCTATTTTTATTGTTTATGGCCGGGGGTATTGCTAAATATACAGAATGTGTTACAATGATGTTATTCAGAGTTTCAATCATCTACTCTGAGGTGGATTTCAAAACTATCTCTATGACTGGCCACCGGCCAGAGAAAGGACTCAAAGCGTTATGGCAGGAAAACACAACCATGGCCCAAGTAGTTCAGGCAATGTAAGGAAAAAGTTATCTCTCTGGGAGACTAAGGATAAAAATTATAAAGGCTGTAGCCGGTGTCGCTCTCGGCACTACTAGTTGTAACGAGCGCCTTGCAGGCTGCGGCAAGGGCAATCACCTCATTGCAGTAGCCCGGAAAGTCCATCAGTGAGTGCCTCAGAGTCTCCATCCGCCTCACCGTCACCGTCTGAGACTGTTGATCCAGAAGTGGCGGCACGAATCACGGGGCCAGAGAAGAATACGAAAAACAAGTAAAAAGAAATTGATAAAATACCGTACGACGAATTCATTAGCTACCGCCGAGGAGAGAAACAAGATCTCCAAGCAGAAATCAACTACATGGAGAAGTCTGGCCGCGCAAAGATAAAACAGATCATATACTCTACCCAAAAGACAGTCTGCCCTTTGGTGACTATTATAAGAAGTCACCTGCGGACCAAGACCCAAAAAGATGCTCACTGATCCGTTTCTTGCTGTCCAATTCTGCCCTCTATGGAAGGTTTACTTACACAGATGACGATATAAAACAAAACCACGAGGATTATGCTAAAAAGTTAGTCTCAGAAGCCTTTTTGAACTCCCAAATGGACATGGATAAGCTGCTTGAGGAGATGCGGGCCGGCAAAGTCTCGGATGAAGAGTATTTCGCTAAACGTAAAGTAATGGAGCTCATTCATAAAAGAGCAGAGCAGATTAGGTCTAACTCCGGTAGTTCCGAAGACGACGTCGAGCTCTGGAAAATGAAAGACATTGAGGGCTTTCCTGTCGATCAGTCGGATGTAGTGGTTGACCCCAAAACGGGCAAGCCGCTTGAGACACATATCACACACTTCTATTCCTACGACGGGGATAAAAAGAGGCTCTACTCCAGATGGCCAATTCTACACAATTGCTTCGGATCCAACGGTGAATAGGTGGAAGATTGCAGGATCTTTCACACTCAGGCCCTGTTCTCTCTAGATAGTGTCGATAACGCGTCCAACAAAAGAGAAGAGCTAAATTAGCTCTTCTTTTGAATTACTAACAATAGCGTGGTAATATATTCTCACTAATGCTTTACGCAAAAAGACCCTGCATCAACGCATTCGCATTACCTTGGTTGGGCTTGCTGCACTATTGATCATTCCGATGCTCATGACGTTTTGTATTGTCGCCGACCGCTGTGCGGCTCGAACTCCGCTTGATTATTCACCACAGCTCACACAGGTAAAGCAGCTTCTACTTGCTCGTGCTCATGAGAATGTGTATCATTAATGGTACGGTGGCCCCGGGTTTGGTGGAAACCTTACCTCCAGAACGGATAGCACGCGGTGATTGGGGCGGGAGCTTTACCACAACCGTCAGCCCGATTCTTGATGGTGATAATGATGGACAGTTTGACTGTAAAGAAGTGGTATCTGCTACTCGAGATGTATTCGGCTATAGCTCTTTTATTGATATGTTTTGCGCCCTGAAGGGTGAATGGCGAGATGATGCCAATCTCGATTGTCTCAGTAACACAGGCAAACCAGAATATAGTGGAGACAAGTGGAATATACCGAAAGACAGAGGTGTATACGCACTCAAGTTCTTGAAAGGGCAGCAGAAGTCTCAAGTTTGATTCCAGCACTGGTCAACTATTCACTCAGCTATGTCAGTACTCTTATCAGGCCAAAATCTTGGCTGCAAGGCTGAGTGGCGAGGATTTACTAGTGGTGAAGGTGCGCCAGATAACATTAGGGATCTTTTTAAGGGTGAGAATAATAGGCCGGTGAATATTGCTTTTTAGCTGATGGCACATCGGCAGAAGGGCTTTATTATATCCCAAACCTAAATAAAAAGTGAGGTTATCTTCCAAAGTAGAATCACCTTATGACCTTCCCGATGGCGTAAAAGCCAGATATGTCGTGTGAAGAGATTGCAGCATGGGCATCAAGGAGTGCCGAGGGAGCAGCGCAATCAGCAAAAACCGACTCTACTGAAAACACCGTAAGGCTATCCGTAGCGCCCTCATAAAGAGGTGTGTCCAGTCACGGGTGGAGGACCTGCACAACAAATTTGCGAAAGTCAGGTTGACGGCTGGATGAACGCATGTAAAGATAAGATGCCGTCAAGTGGTGCTGTGGCAAACTCCAGCGAATATATTAAATGTATTGCTGATCAGTCTGGGTATAATGAAAAAGAGATTAAAGACACACTCTCTCTAGCGTCTCTGCTGACCCCTGCTGCCCAGAATAAGAGTGATGAAAACCAGAGTGTGCTGTCAAGGACCTTGGCTGGCTCATTTGTCCGGTCGTTAATTTCTTAGCTGATATTTTCGGATGCAGCTTTCGCTATGATCGCCGACAACTTCCTAAAATTGAGCCAGGCCTCGCCTCTGGGGTGAAGTACAGTCAGCCTGGGGGAATTATGCGCAACATTGCCAATGGTGCATTTATCATCATGTTCCTGGCAATCATCATATCTCAGCTCACCGGCTTTGGCATCTCAAACACGGCATTAAAAAGATGCTACCGCGACTCATTGTCGCCGCAATCCTCGTGAACTTATCGATTTACATCTCGTCAAATTGCTGTTGACCTGTCTAATATCCTTGGCTATGGCCTGCGCGCTGGACTTGGTAGTGTTGGTGATGAGATTACCCGGGCAAATGAAATTTTTCAATCGGGTCAAGGGCGCGGTACCTGGGGAGGGTTTGCACTAACCATCCTTGCCGCAGGCACCGCCGATTCTCGCCCTCGCAGTCTTGATAGGGGCACTCGTTTCGGGCTGGTTGTTATGGCAACCATTGCTGTATTGTTAATTGCCCGCAAAGCACTTGTGTCATCCTCATCGTCATCTCGCCGCTTGCTTTTTGTTGCCTTTCTACCAAACACCGAAAAGTTCTTTTAGTAAATGGCGCTCGATCTTTGTGGGACCTATGGTCTTTCCAACAATCAGCCTGCTATTTGGTGGTGGCATATTAGCAGGGGGCAATTGTTAAAGGCTGGAGGTGGCAATGACATGATTATGCAGATTGTCGGTGAGCTAATCAAAGTCCTGCCGCTCATCGCCGTGTGGAGTGTCCTTAAAGAAAGCTATCGACGTCGCCGGAGCAATCAGTCAACACATCAATAATGCCGGCGGCCGCCCTCAGCGGTGGTGCTAGAAACTGGGCAAAGGGTGCATATGATAACTCGCGGCTTGGTGAGATGCAAAAATTTCCGCAAGCAGCGGCGACAACGCCGCAAGGCCCTCATGCGAGCCGGCGCATGGGAGGTACCGGAGCCTAGATAGACTCTGGAGAAATCGAAAGTCTCGGCTCAGCAAAAGATTTAACGAGGTGTTCTAGCAAATAACCGTTTTTCCTCGGAGGAGACTATGGTATTCGTAGTGCTGCAGAGGGACGGGACGCGGTCGACGATGAAGACACGCAAGACAGCAGAGCGGTATGCTGACTATCGATACAATGGCGATGCAGCTGCTGCACTGAGGAGCGCAGGGGATAATGAAATGCTTAAGTATGTTGCTTCTAAAAAGCTTGCATCAACCGGCAAGCATGGTGCTCAGCAGATGTATGATCTACCTCCAAAGCGGCGGAACGATTAGTAATCGCCGCATCGGGCGGAATCTCTCGTTAGCATGGAGCAGTACCATGCCGGGCTGTTTGAGATGGGTACAAGCGCCATTGACCAAATGGAGCAACAGGGCGCAACAACCGTCAGCTTTAGTCCACAGCAAATGGCGAATTGACTGCCAGAGGGCCTAATCGGGTTGGTGATGAAAAAGCTAGCGCGCAAGCATCTGGTGCAGTTAAGATTGCTGGTGAGACTGAGTTACCAAGGAGGCCAGAGAATGGTTGGTATTTCTGCTGAGCAGGCAGGCTCATTGCTGGATAATAAGCGTTAATACCTCAATATCAAGTGGTACGCGCGCCGAGTTTGAGAACATACAGAAACGGCGGTGGTAGAGTAGCCGAGCCTCAAGAGCTAAAGGGTGCCACACGATATGAGTAGTGTCTCGGCAGCTGATGGTAAAAACGCGATCAACGCCACAACAGAAATTCATAATATCACCGAGGCAGTCCCGTCAGACACCCCAACAGGGCGAACGTTCGTCGCTGGAACGGGAGGGCCAGCCCCACCCGCAACCACAATCTCTAGGTCAAACACCAGCTAATAATCAAAATAGCCGTAACAATCGAAATAATAATCCGCCGACAAACCAGCTAGGAATATTGACTTTTCTCTGTAAAATGCTACCATTATCAGCAATGGAGTGGTTACGTTATCAAGGGCGATCCGTCGATGCGATGGTTGCAGTGGTTTATATTGCTGGCGGCGGGCCTCCCCAGTCAGTATGAGTACGGTCGTGACCTCGAGTCAGGTATCAGCGGCAGATGCGAAGTGGGACAGCAGTAAAAATATCCTACGACAACGAGACGTTTGAACGGGTTTCTGATGCTGACAAACTAAAAGCCCTCGATTTTAGGGGAGCAGACCAGATGGTCTACATGCCCAAGAAAAACTGTGGCTAATAATCAAGATATTCAGGTTGTCCACTTTTCCATCAACGGGCGACCTCGGATCAATGACCTCAGTGTCCCTGACGATATTTACGTATACTTCGCCAAATACCCACACAAAAGAAAGAATCGACTACACTATCAATTGACCCACCGAGCAAAACTCCCGCCTCTTCGTGCGAGGTTGCTGGTCGGTATCGGCTGGATCCTTTGTCCCGTTTCGGCGTGGTTAGCTAGTTCCATCGACTGGATGTTTCGTGCTCAAAAAGCTTCCTCGTGGTGCCGCCGCTTCAGACAGGTAATCAGACTAGCGGTATCTTTCTAGCTTGGAACATTATTTCGCAATATCGCCAACAGACATTTTTATTATCATGTTCATAGTTATTATTTATTCACAAGTTACTTCTATGGGCATCTCCAATTATGGTATCATGTTGCCTCGTTTGATTATCGCGGCACTACTGGTCAACCTGTCATTCCACATATGTGCCATACTTCTCGATCTGTCAAACATCGCCGGAAGTGCACTCCAAGACATGTTCATGAATATTCGTAACACAGTCGCCACCCTGGGCGGATCGGCTTGGCAGGCGTCTGACCCCATGACCTGGCAGGAGGTTACCTTCAGATTTTGGGAGGAGCTGCCGGTGGTACAGCACTGGCTGCTGGAGCTAGTCTGCAGGCTGAGCTACTTCCTTTTTGTTGTGCCGCTTTTGGTTGGCCTCGGACTGGCGCTTCTCCTCGTTGTTATTATCATGGCTGCTCGGCAGGCACTGATTATCATTTTTAATTATTGTTTCGCCGCTGGCTTTTTGTGAAAGCTTACTTACTGCCAGACAGAAAAGTGGTTTTGATAAGTGGAAGATGTCTTCTTGACGATGCTGATATTCTTCCCGGGTTTGCGGCAGCCTTCGGCGAGGGCACAGCTCGCGGAGCTCGGTCATCATGCAAAACGCCGCGGGACCGAACGGGGCAGTGATGTATATCCTCGGTATGGCGGTCCAGATCGCACCACTTGCCTTGACACCACTGATGATTAAGTTAGGTGGTGGGCTCCTCGGTAAATTCACCGGCCTGGTTAACGACCGCAGCAAGGGATTGTTCGGACCGATCTAAGAACTGGGCAAAGAGAGCGGGCGAGATTACTAAACGTAAAAACTCAACAAACGCCCAAACAGCAAATTCACCCCAACGGCATGGCGACGCAGACTGGCGCAGTCATCTCAGAATCGTAAGGATATGCTGGAGGAACTGCGCAATCAATCAAACGTACAGCGTACTGAAACTGCTAACTACAGAAAGCAGCCAGTTTAGGCGCTCTGTTGGAGAAGATAAAAAACATCGCCGAAGGAAGGCTGCAGTCAGCGTGGAACGCACATCAAAGCACCAACCAGGCAGCTATCGTTCAGGATTTCCAATCACGTCCATTCGTCAAATGGTTGATGCTGAAAAGCAGGTGCTCGACAATCGCTTTACAGCGCTTCAGACTGGACATGAGGAATTACCGGAAAATGTTGCCAATAACACCGCGGTTCAAGAGGCTATACGACAAGCACGTGATTCCACATCAAACTCTAGCGGTTCAAAGTTTGCGCAAGAGTGGCATCGATCGTGTTCTCAACGATCAGTTCGCTCGTGTCATGCGTGATGACGATACCGGCGCGGCCCTTCGATCCAGCTGCTGGTGGCATTGAGGACGCATTATGCATCAATTCCAGGCATGAGTACGACCTTGGATCACGGCGTGCTGCTGCCGCTGCTGCTCAAACAGTGAGCGCTGCCTATGAGGAATCGGTCAAGAACGCCACTGCTATCCTTAACGGCAGCAATGTGAGCGATGCCGATACCGTGAAGCTCATCGGTGGTAACGCTGTCGGCAATATACCAGCAACCGACGATATCGGAATGCGGCTGGTCGCAAGATCGCAAGCAGTCGTGGTGCTAAACCGCTACTTGATATGCTCAGTAAGGTGCAGATGAACAATTTTGACAGACGACCTCGCTCAGAGCTGGTGTTGCGCTGAAAAACAATAGTGCACGACCATGGTGGCTGGGTGGATCGGAGTGTGTTGATATACAAGCCAATGCCATCAAGGATACTGGTGACGCCTTCAAGGTGCGCAATATGATAAAAGGCCTTTGAGAAGGGTAAGTTGAGTGCTGATAAGGCCTGGCAAGCGATGGTATTCCTCGAGGATACACTTGATATGATGCGAAGTACAATATTGCTGCGCAATTGACACCAAAGGCAAAGGCAAAGCTTAATGAAAACATCAACACCCTCTTCACACATCAAAACTACGCAGGGGCGGTATACTAGTGAGCAGAGAAGACGCCCTCAAAGGCATTCAAAAATCTGCTATAATAATACCCAATGGCCGTCTACAAAGTTCCTCAGGATGTGGAAGCTGATGACAAGCTGCTCGGGCCGTTTAGTTTCAAGCAGTTTGTTTTCCTGATCGTTGCGGTTGGTATGATTGCGCTGGCATGCTGTTCTCGCGCTGCCGCCACTCAGCGATTATCCAGTGCCGATTGCGCTGTCAGGGGCATTAGCCCTTGCCGCTGCGCAGAGGATCAACCGATGGAGGTTTACCTCGCGGCAGTCGTTCGTTTATGCTCAAGCCAAAACAGCGGCTATGGCGAGCCGACGGCACCGAGCAGAATGGTCGAGGTCATCGCCCCACGAGTTGAGGAAAAACAATATGGCAAGGGATATGATCAAGCCGAGGTTAATCGTCGCCCTATCATACCCTAGCAACGCTGGTCGATACGCACGGCTGGTCGGTGCGGCGTTGATAATCCAAACAGCTCGGTGAGTGTGCTCAATGCAGGCTGACTGGTATAGTGAAGCCCAAGCTGCTCAGGATCCGCTCGACCCAAGCAGCAAGACAGCCCGCGCCTTTGAAACTGATTGAGCGAGCCGACGAAAAGCGTCATGATGATATTGTCCAGCAAATGCAACGGCCCAAACTACCCAAACAGCCACCTACCCGAGATGATCAAGCCTACTGCTTCACAAACCTCAACCTTCAACCCATATCCAACCATGCAGCAGTCTATCATCACCCTATCGGCGAGCAATCGGCCACACCCCTCATGATGATCAAGCCACATCCCCTAGCACACCACCGTGTCGCCTGCTACAATGGACTTAGCGCGTAATCACAGCGACCTGTCAGTCGCCTCGTTGCAACGAGAGGGCTGGCCGTATCCAGAAAAGAACACGATAAGGAAGTAGTGATTTTCGCTTCATGGTGGGATATCTATGCAGCCAAATCAGCAGCAATCATATCAATATCCATCAGATGCAGCAGCTGCATCGCAGTTTAGTGCACCGTCAACCCCAGAAAATATGCGGCGTTATTGCCTCTGGGCCCGGCCAGTCTCCGCAGAACCAACATCGCCGGCCGCCCAATATCCTGACCAATTCAGCCCTGCCACAACAACTACCCCAGACACCAGTTCAGCCACAGCCAATGCCAAGCACACAGCCTACGGCGCAACCAAAACCCCAGCTTACCATCCACCGAACCGAACCAGTTACAACAAGCCCCGCAGCGCAAACAGCCGGCCAGTCAGGCAAAACCTCAGCAAAAAGGCCCAACCAGCACCAGAATACGCTGCTATTTTTCTGAGATGCGCGAGAACATGATTATCATGAATGACGGCGCTTTCGGGCGGTCATCCAGTGATCAGTCGATTAACTTTGATCTGATGAGTGGTCGCGAGCGGGAGAATTGAATTTTAGCTACCAAAACTTCCTTAACTCGTTATACTTTTCCGGTTCAAGTGCTCATTCGCTCACGAGCGCGTTGACATCGGGCCGTATATCGACCGCCTCGTTGACATTCGCCGCAACCAAGACAATATGCTCCTCAACGTGCTGATGGATGACTACATCAACTTTATCGATGTCCTTGCCCAGGAGGCTAATATTATGGATAAGGATACATCGTGGTGCCATATTATCAGAGCGGCGATATGCAGGTTATCCGAGCAGCAGGCCAAGGGTCTGTTCGATAGCTTTTGGCGGCAAGAAAGATAATGCCGTCACCAAGATTGAGCAGACCGCCTACGAAAAGGCCAAGGATGAGATCAAGAATCGCTATTGATGCGGTAATGAGCGGGCTGTTTCAGATGGGCGTGAAGAGTTCGCAGCTTAATACCAAACAGCTGGGCGGGTATTCTATAGTTCATACAACCCGACGTGGCACCGCAGCAACCATTGAGCGTCGGCGCCGATGAACTAGCGGCGACCTACGTCCGCAGGGACAGGGCGAATCGCCACACGGGTATGGAGGAGCACGACATGCTAGGAAAAAGAAGTTAGACGCAATTGATATCGCCGCCCAACAGCGCGCCCGCAGGCAGGCTGAGGTCGAGCAAGCCTTTCTCACCGGCGTAGAACCCTGCGTGACTTCATCGCTCCGAGCAGCCCTCGAGCTCAAGTCTGACCACTTCCGCCTCGGTTCAAAGTATGGCCGCACCATGTACACGTCTGGGTATCGCGCGAGTTATACACCGGTTGGCTCAGTTCGGTGATTAATATCGATGAGGTGCTGGATATCAGCATGTTCATTTACCCAGTTGATACCCAGGTGGTGCTCAACAACCTGCGCAAGAAAGTGACTCAGCTCGAGGCCAGCTCAGCATTAATTCCGAAAAGGGCAAGGTGCGACCCAGCGATGGAAGCAGCACTGCAGGACGCTCGAGGAGCTACGCAATCAGCTACAGATTGGTTCGGAAAAGTTCTTCCCTTTTGGCCTTTACATTACGATTTATGCCGACAGTATTGATGAGCTCAACTTTATCCAGCACAAGATCAGAGACAATTTTGGCCAGCAATTGGTGTTCTCTAAGGTCGCCTCAGCTCAGCAGGAGCAGGGCCTCAATAGCACTATTCCGCAGTTGACCGACCAGCTTCAGGTTCGCCGCAACATGAATACTGGCGCTATTTCTACCAGCTTTCCGTTCACCTCGGCCGATCTGACCGACGGCAAGGGCGTGCTCTATGGTATCAATATGCATAATAACGGCCTGGTGATTTTTGATCGCTTTTCCCTCGAGAACGCCAATATGGTGGTGTTCGCGAAGTCTGGTGCTACGGTAAGTCGTTTACGGTCAAGCTGGAGGCGCTGCGCAGTATGATGCTCGGCTCCGGACATCGTGATTATCGACCCAGAAAACGAATACCAGAAATTGTCCGACGCCGTTGGCGGTAGCTACATTCGACTGAGCCTCAACAGCGATACCCGCATCAATCCGTTTGACTTGCCGCGAGTGATTGATACTGATGAGGCGGATGATGCGCTGAGGGCGAATTTGGTGACGTTGCATGGCCTGTTGCGACAGATGCTGGGCGGCTCGCAGACGACGGCTAGCGGGCAGATTATCGCTGGACTGACAGCCGCCGAGGAAGCTGATATTGACCAAGCACTGATCGACACCTACGCCCGCGTCGGCATCGCCGCCGACCCGTTGATATCACTCGACGCCGCCAACTATTGCCGATCTCTATGATACACTGCTTCATATGGGCGGCACGGACCAAGACCTCCTTAGCGGCTTCGTAAATTTACCCCGGGTACTTTCGCTGGTATCTTTAGCCAACAGTCAAACATCGATATCAATAACACCATGGTGGTCTTTTAACATCCGCGACCTCGAGGATGAGCTACGACCGATCGCTATGTATATTGTGCTCAATCACATCTGGAACATTACGCGTACCGACCAAAAGCGGCGCATGACTCATCGTCGATGAGGCGTGGCAGCTGATAGCGCTACGACGACTCGGCCAACTTCCTATTTTCTCTCCGCCAAGCGCGCCCCACAAATACCAGCTGGGCCTCACGACCATCACCCAGGACGTCGAGGACTTTATGGGTAGCAAGATGGGCCGAGCCATCGTCGCCAACTCGTCGATGCAGCTGCTGCTCAAAGCAGTCAACTAGCGCCGTTGACGTCCTTTCCAGCGTCTTTAAGCTAACCGAGGAAGAGCAAAAACGCCTCGCCAATTTCCCCGTGGGCCAAGGGTTATTCTTTTGCGGACAGAAACCACGTTCACATCAGATTCAGGCCAGTGACACCGAATACGAACTTATCAACACCTCGCCGATCTCGTCACCAGCTACCATCAGAGACACCGCTCGGTGGGTATGGGGGCAGTGTAGTATAATTGAGGCATATGGCAGCAACAACAAAACCGCCACGATTCGACACCACGACCGATCCGATGCCGATGCACGCGCAAACCCGTTTTGAGCTCACATGACAGTTCATCGGAGCGACTGAATACTGGTGAGCAAGCAGGAAGCGATCAGATAGAAGCAGGTTTGAAGGACGATGGCTTTGACCTCGACAACAGCCAGTTTGACAAGCAAAAACAAGAAACCAGCGCTAATGCCGCCAAACACTAGCCAATCAGAGAACGAGTTTAACTATCCCGATGCTCAGGCTCAACAGGAGAACAAGACACCCTCTAAGAGCAGAAACTTCATGAAAAAGCTTATATATAGGTGCCTCCATTGCTGTCGTCCTCATTCTCGGAGCATTTGGCATAACTGCACCCTTTGCTGTTAACCTGTTTAAGCTCAGCTCTCTGATAGAACCGATCATCGGGAAAGTATCCAGGTCTGAGCACGCCGTAGAGCAGCGGTTCGAATATCTCGTCACACGCTGGTTATCGGTGAGGATTATGAAAGAGGCATACCCGGGGCGACAATAATCTAGTCTTTTTGCGCTGGCGGTGGCTTATTGTGCCACCTTGGGTCAACTAAATACTCCGAGTGGTTTTACTAAACAACTGGATGCAAAGTTCGAGAAAGAAGGGAGGGGTTAAAAACAACCCTTAATGCAACCAGTAAGTCAAGTTTAGGGGGTAAGAGCCACAAGCTTTTACAATATCACAAGAAGCATCGGAAGGATATAGGTTCTCTTACACACAATGTATCAAGAGAGCTAAGCGGACACAAGGGAGGCCAGACGCTTTGTTAACAACATGGTCAAGCAAGTTCATGGTAAAAATTACATTCTCCGCTATATATCAAAAAGATCCTCATGCGTAAGTATGGTATTAAACGTTTCAATATTGTTCCCGACAGCCACTGACGGAAGTCTCCGCAAAAATCAAAGCATCAATTATCAAGGGTCTTGTTGATAGAGTATCCACGAGAATGACTGCCATATTGGCTGCCTCCAAAGGAGCAAATGTCGCAACCTGCAAGCAGCTGCTTGATAAAGCTTGATTTTTGATATCGATAAGCGAATAAAAGATGCCGAGGATGCAGTCAACTCATCAAAGGAGGGGTCTGACGAGCGCAAGCGAGCCAAAGCAGAGCTCAGCGGGCCCAGGGCAGCAAGGCGTCACTCGACTCCGCAAAAAGTGTTATCAACGGCGAGTCAGACAGCTCGATCGGAAAGGTTATCTCTAAGGAGCTCATCAAGAAAGTGATAGACAATCGCTGTCGCGGGCTGGATTGACATGGTGTTTTCGGCAGTTGGTGCAATTGACGGCGCGTACTCGAGGCTATATTCCATGACGACCTACGACACAATCGGTCGTAGCATTCGCCTTTAACGAAGACTCTAGCCCAATGGTGGCAGCCGACCAGATCAAGGATGGCAGTGCAGATATGAATATCCTTGCTGTCGCAAGTAAAATGTTTGATGGAGCGGCAGCTTCACCATTATTTCAGCTGTTTCAGCTCCCCTCAACAGAGACAGCATCACCAATGCTTGCTAGCCTGTCGTCAGGTGAGTCACAGAAAATGCGCAAACGAAGCTGGCGAGCAGGTTGACGCAAATTACCACCAGGTGAGTCAATTTGTCCTGAAAATAAAATGGTCCGTGACTTCACAACAATAAAAGGCAATCCCTGGTGGAAGGGGCTGGCCTCAATTGCTGGTTTTGGAATGGTTCTATCGGTCATGTTTTTAAGGGCACTTATGACATCACCTCAACAATTACTGGCCCTCTCTGGGAACTCGTAAAAACATCTTCCTGGTGTTAGTTTTTGGTGTAGAAAAATTACAGGAGCTTATCAGTGGCTGATTGGCCAAATAACCTTCCATTACTCGGGTTGATGCACCAGGTGTATCAAATTACGAAGCAGTCGCTGCCGCCCCTGCATACAACCAGCAATGAATCCATGGAGCACGGACAGAATAAAAGACAATCCATCCGGCAAAACTGATGGTGCTGGCGGAGCTGTCCTGTCTGACCAGCAGTTAGCATCGATTGTCAATATAAGAATCGTCAGGAAAAGGAAGACTTTTGATGCACAACCTGATGCTCGCAAAACTATTCAACCCATCACTCAAGGGTCTGTAGCCAATCAACTTCTCGCAAAAATACCGACCAATGGCTCATCAGCACTACGATTTCTCCCTTAATGCCCGTCAACTATATTAAGTGGCACCACAAAAGGGCAAAACGCTGACACAGCAGATATATATGCTCCAAGGCCTTTGGTATTCCAAACTACGGCTATGCAGATAGCTCAACTTTTAGCGTCGACCCGGGTACTTATACGCAAGAATGCTGACTGCCAGCTCAAGGCCAGGGAAGACAGCCTCAGTCTCGAAGATGGTGAACTACTCCATACCTACAAAAGACCGACCCGTGTGCTCTTGAAAAAGTTGTCGGCGGACTACTAGCAACAGCGGCGACGATAAGGAGAGCGATCTCTACGCAGAAGAGGCCGGCAATAAGAAAGATGAGCAAACCATCAAGACAATCAGGGTCAGCGATAGTGGCAATCTCAGTGGTGCACCAGCCGCGACGGTTGGGTATGGCTAATGAGTCAAAAGGTCGATCCGGGACCGTGCTGGGGTAGGAATGTCGGATCGTTAGGTGTCCATGCGGGTATGGATATGAATTCCACGATGCGGCAAAATGTTTACGCTGCACACGATGGTGAGGTTGTTTTGGGCAAAAACTATGGCGCAGGAGGCAATGCCGTACGCATAAAGACTCCTGAGGGTTTACTACTTATCAACACCTGACGAGCGGCTACAGTGTTTCAGCTGGTCAATCCGTTAAGGCAGGCCAGGTGGTTGGCGTTGGCGGCCTGACCGGTGAGCTAAGTGTTGGCGGTGCAACGAGTTCCTTACATATGGTAGTGTCACGCTCTGATGACCGATCACCATCGCTGGGCTCACTCAAGAGTTCCTTTAACCCGATGGGATGTGATGCCAAAAGAAGCGCAAATAATTATAAGTGCTACTAAGGGGAAGCCTCATGAAGCAGTGTCACGCTAACCCCAAAACAAATACCTATACCGATTCGGTTTAGTGTTATGTGCAATTTATATCGCTGCAATGAGCCCACTATCGCTAGCTTTAGCATGATGAGAAATCTTTATGGACAATTTTATATATTTTCTCAGTAAAAAGAGGATAAATGTACTCCTGGACAGTCTAACAGTCAGGGCTATACAACTATCAGTGACGAGGTGAAGTAGGTGTATCAATCTACAGTGGTACATGGGATGGTAAAATCTACAAGCGTGACCACGGGGACGACAATGATAACTCACTGACCGGAGCTCAATGGCCGTACAACATTTGTCTGAGCTCAGCAACGCAAAAGAGCTTGGACTTTAAAGCGCTTACTGACGCCCTTAGCTCCGAGAACACATACACTCTCAATAATCACGCTTGGAAGGGTGGACTGAAGCCAAAGCCAGTTAAAAATAACCTATAACGAGCACTATTGTTATGGAAAAAGGGTGACGTCATCCGGAGCGGTAGGGTCGAAGGTAAGGTGCGCGCTGTTGATTTATGGTACGAAACGGCAAAATTACTTGATTTCAGGGTTGGCACGGGAGTTGCCAAGGTGCAGCTAGTTAGCGACGATACGCCAGTAACACCGCTCGATGGACAGCCGCGTAAACTCTGTCCCGCAAAGCACGAATATCCCAATGTCTGTTCCTGACGGTTCAAGTACCGGTGAACGTGTATTTAAGTTTCTTTAACAAAGGGTTGTCGCGCAATCAAGCGCTCGGTATTGTCGCCAATCTCATGCAAGAATCTGGCGGAGGAACATGATCTAAAAACCAGATCTACAAACCACATCCAGCATATGGTATCGCCAGTGGCTTGGAGGTAGACCACAGGTCTTCAAATTTGCAAAAAGAATGGAATGACCGAGAGGACTTTTGTGGCACAAAGTTAATTACTTATGGGATGAACTTAATGGTAGTAGAAAAAGCCGTATAAAAGCACCGTTCTTGACCCCATCAAGGCCAGTTCTACCCTTGCCGAGGGCTACTACAATTTTTCTAGAGATTTGAGGTTCCATGTTACCGGTCATTGTCAGTAGAGATAGTTAGACGTATGGCTCATGCAGCAACCGCTGAATCAAAAGTTAGCTAGTGTCAGTGGGGGTGGTGGCTCAACCGAGGAGAAGTGTGAGACAACGCTGCCGGTGAGAATGTTGGCATAATGCTGATGGATGGCAACACCAATCATTGGCCACGATAAGAACCCAAGCACCTCAACTGTACACCACGCATATCGTCAAACCCCCTGCACCACGATGGAACACCAGCCTTTGACCTTAGTGCAAAACCAGGAACAAAGGTCGTCGCCATAACCGATGGTGTTATGACTCAACCAAACCCCACCATAGGAGCTGCCGCCCTTTCAGATCCCGAGTGTAATCAATCCAGTTCAAAGGAGATGATGGTTGGTATATTGGCGTGGCCACACCACCATCAAAGCCGCAAAGGCACCCGCTTTAAGGCAGGTCAGGTTATGGGGTTGCTGGCAGTGTAGCATGTGGAATGGGTGGAGCATCACACCTACATATTGACAGAGGCTCTCCTAAAGGTAGAACAGCTGGTGATCATCGAGACGAGTGAGTTCGTCTCATTAATGCATAAGCTGCTTGGAGGACAGGGGATAAAGGTAGTAAAGGTAATAATCCAAATCCAGCACTATGATATCATTTATAAAAACTTATCACCCACGGCAAAAATAGTACTTATTTTTATATTTTGCAACAGCAATAACAACTATCCTACCTCTATTCAGAGGTTAGCCGGCGACCATGGTGTGTGACCCGCACGAAGACTCAACAGTTCATGACAGTACGTTAAAAGCTTACTGATTCCGATGACCCTTTCAGAAAGCCAATATCTCAGCAATAAAAGGTCGAGTCCTCAATGCTATATATAAACACCATTACGAGTGCAACTGGAAAAATTGAGCGACGAGCAAAACTTGATGGCGGTATTCGCATAAACAACAAAGACTATAGTTTCAAGATGAGTATTCCAGCCCAGTCATACACATTATACCCAGTCAAACTATCATTAACTAGATCTTGGGCAATTCAACTATACTATTGATATACAGAAAGGGTAATAGCACGTGATCGTTTTCAAAAACTATCCATAGACGACATTATGAATATAGCTATAATCATTCTATAGTGCTGCATCGCTAGTCGGCATTATTATGCTTATATTCTCATACGTGCGCATGACGCCAACTAGCCTAAGTGACCCTATAGTAAAAATGTTATGCATGGATAATGTTATCCGCGATGGACAGCTCCGATATTATAACGGCAATACATTCGCTGAAATATCACCGTCATCGCTACGGAGTGCAAAAATTGTTAATTTCGATATGCTTCTTGGTATTTCATCAATAACATGGCTCAAGAGCGGGGCAATTATAACGACTGGAAACCACCATCAAACCCCCTCAATTCGCCAAGAGATGGATGCTGCGCTCAATAGGGTGCGTCGTGACAACCCTGAAATCAATATAGTTGAAAGTAATGCTTACTGGTATCTTGACTTCAAGAGCAGTAAGATTTCTCTCCTAACATACAGCGAAGAAAACTAATCCGCTCCATTATGATAAAAATACTGGCAAAAATATTTTTATGACCTGCCGATACCAAACGCCACCGTATTTGGAGCTATTGATCAAAAACAGGGGATATTCGTCGTGCGATATATACCACAGACAGCAATCAAGAAAAGGTAATATCCGAAAAATAACGAGCTACTCCATTTCTTGTCAAGCTTTGAGGGGTAGTAGCTCACGCTAAAATCATACAACAAAAGACGAAAGCGGTTACTGAACTTGTGAGAGATGTCTTTGATTCAGAGACTGACCTTGCTTACGCCCAGGTATCTATAAATGATGATAAGCTATTCTATGTGATGGCAACGGACAGCACAATTATATCAAGGCTATCGACATCGATTCTAAAAATAGATCAATCGTTCTCAAGGAATCATATGCATCTCATTTTTATTTTAACTCAGGTTCTGTAGTTGACGTTATTGAAAACGGGAAAACATCAGCGATGATATATAAATATGATATAACGCTTGCAAAAGAAGTCGCTCCACGACGCTGTGTCTAGGCTACTAACGCTGTGCTTGGTGAGAAGGCTATTTACAATAATGATGTTTTATACATAAAAGATGGTCCTAGTATCTATGACGTACTTGGTGCACAGGAAAGAGAATTTCTCAACCCGAACAGTTTTGAAAACATTCCCATAGCGATGGCGCGCCTATCTTGATCGTGATATTCTCCTTTAACTCAGACACGCAGTTGACAATAGCTATAGCTTATTTATGTGAAAGGCTCATTAAAAGATGGGTATCAAAAAGTGAAACATCTCGAAGCAAAGGGTCAAAATATTCTCGACTTTTACTATACAGCCAAGACTTGGTAATCAAAGCAGTATTTGACCTCTAGCGCTTCAGCGGCATAACAATATGCATACAATCCGGCGTAGGGGTCTGCTCGCGGATGAGCACATAGCGACAGTTTACCGTTGAACGAGAAGGTGACAGTCTCGCCATCGGTGACACCGCAGAGTGACTCGATCAGGTAGCGCAGGTTTAGGGTAATTTCACCCATCACTCGAAAACTTCGGCGCTAGCCTCGGAAATATTCTCGCCAGTTCAGCGATTGAATGGATTGATAATAGCGCCTGCTCGTGACCTAGCCTTGAGGAGTAATGCCACCGCCCGACTCACGCGCAAATAAACTAGCAACTTTTGGTAATGCGCAGAAAATCAGCCTTCTTAATCGTTACCTCAGTCTCAGTAATTTTAGGAATTAATTGACGATGGTCTGAAATTTGCCGTCAATCCAGCCGGCTTACAATCTCTAAATGATCCGTTCGAAACCCAACCTGTGTCTCATCAAAAACAGACTCACATCACTCGCCTCGGTGTCGAGACTACGCAGACACTCCTGGAGCGTCGATGCCGGCACGATGGCTGTAATTTCACCATTAGCTTCATCAGTCGTTTCTCCGCCAGACGATAACCATCCGTTGCTGCTAGATATAACTCGCCATTATGGGTATGCCAATACACACCGGTTACGTACCGCCCGCGTCGTGTCACCGGACGTCACGCAATGATCGTTTGCGAAACTGCTTTTTCAGCTCATCCGTACTATATGTCTATTCGTACCGCCGTCTCCTCATCTACTGTTGGCGGCTCCGGAAACTCGTCCGCCACGACGCCATTGATAACTGACGAAAACCTATCTGCGGTCAGGTGTAGATGCTCGTCCTCGACCTCCAATTCAACCGTACCGCTCGGCAGACTGGCGACAAACTCGCTTACTAGTCGGGCCGGGATTGTTATCGAACCATGCTTCTCGACTTTAGCTCCGACATATTGCGTTGAGGCATTTCTAGGTTTGTCGCTGCCACGATCAACCGCGAGCCATCTGTTCGTAATAAAATGTTATTCAGTATCGCCAGTTCGTTACGACTGCGGCGATGCGCTCGACGTTAGCGAGGGCTTTAGCGAGGTTTTCTTGGGTGACGGTGAGCTTCATATTCTTATTATAATCCTTTTCTTATTTTTATTCAGTGGTTAGTAATAATAGGTACTGTGGAAACTGGGTAAATATTGTGTTCAAACAGGGGTGATAACAGTGCTATGCCGGTGGAAAAAGTAGTGGATTGGCTGTGCACTATGTCGTGGATAACATGCTGATTATCACGCGGCGGCAAACTAGTTTGTCTGAGTGCAGCCGAGGCGGTGGATAGTCAGTCCCGCAGGTTTGTCGCTGTTGTGCGCATGTTTTACACAGGTTTTACTACCTCAGAGCTTATCTCGAATGTCATTAATTTGTTCGTGAACATTGACGCTAATGAGCATTTCCTTACTAATTTTGTCAACCGAATGAATGGCGGTAGTGTGGTCTTTGCGACCAAGCTCCTGGGCGATTTACGGAAAGCTCATCTTAGCTCGCTCCGTGCAGGTACATGGCAATTTGGCGTGGCTGTGATGTATTTGTCGCGCTGGTGGGCACATCCCTTTACCTCTACACCAAGTGGCGAGCGGTTTTGTCAGATTGTTTGGCGGTGATGTGTTGTGGGCGAGAACGCTTAATATTGCCAAGCAGCCCCTCAACGGTTTCGGCATCGGGCGTCGATGTTCTGCATTTCAGCGTAGGCAAGTAGCTGATTGGCGCTCCCTCGAGTTCGCGGATATTGGTCTTGAAATTGAGTGGCGAGGTATTCGACGACATCAGCGGATAGCTCGACATCACTGAGAGCCAGCCTTGGCGGTGATGATGGCGCAACGGTTTCATAATCAGGCATCTGTACGTCAATCGTCATGCCCCACTCAAAGCGACTGCGCAGGCGGTCAGTCAGGGTGGGGATGCTTTGGGCGGCTTGTCAGAGCTGTATGATAATTTGCTTGTCGTTTTGGTGCAGATCATTAAAGGTGTGAAAGAACTCATCTTGGGTCTTTTTCCTTGTTGGCGATAAAGCTGCATATCATCAACGATCAGGACATCGACGTTGCGATACTTGTCAGAAAACCCTTCTTGAGACGAGATCGAGTCGAGGAATTCACTGACAAAGGTCCTCGGTGGTGGTGTATAACTACGCGGGCGGAGGGTTGGCGTTTGATAATCTCATTGCCAACAGCCTGCATCAGATGGGTTTTTACCAAGTCCCGATCCACCATATAGATAGAGCGGGTTGTATTTGGTGCCAGGATTAGCGGCAATCGCTTGACAGGCAGCATGCGCCAGGTCATTGCTCGAGCCAACGATAAAGTTATCAAAGGTATAGCGTGGGTTGAGGTTGGTTTGTCGATTTCTTAGTCTGCTTGATAATCAAGTTGGTTGTGGTTGGGCTTGGTTCGTGCATGCTGGAGGCGCTGCTTTTCGAGCAGCTGTTTTTGGGGGCGAAATAGTTGTCGAGACTATAAGGCCATTTGTCTGGCCGTCAGCGCTACGTTGGTAGTAGCGTTTTTCTAGTTGCGTTAGCACAAATGCAGGGCGACAAAACAGCCACCTCATCATCAGAAATAATATCAAAGCTCGGTTGACTTAAAACCAGGTCGAAAATGACGATGGTGGAATCGAAACTTCAATTTCACCCAGCACTGATAAGCTTGACTATTCACAATACCTTCCCCCTCGGAACTACGCTGCTGATGACTCTATATAGCAAATATCAGACTTTTCCACAAGCACAGGCACCATCATAACATTCATGATCTCTCGAGGTAGTTTTTCCACAGCGATGAGCCACCTCTGATATAAATATGTGGAAAGAAAGTAATTGAAACAGTGGAAAAGCCTATCCATGACTTGCAAAAATGTCAAAAAGAGCTACACTAAACGGTGATATGCCAAAGCGAACATTTCAACCACACAGACGACATCGCCCAAGACGCATAGTTTTCGAGCTCGTGTCTCGACCAAGGCTAGCGCTGCGCTGTTTTCACGCCGTCGCCTCAAGGGTCGCGCCAAGATCGCTATCTGGAACGCAAACTCCCGCCTCGCCCTAATAGGGCGGGATTTTTGCTATACTAAACCTATGTTACGTCACGTTAACCGATTTCATGGTCATGGTAGCCTCGCGCTATGTCTATCAGCGCGGGCAGGCGATTCGCTCGTCACAACTCACCCGCGATATATCGCCAATCCACGCCGCCGCCATGGCCGTTTTTCGGTAGTGATTAGTAAAAAGGTGCTTAAATCCGCCGTCAAAACGCAACCGCGTACGTCGCCGAATCTACGAGATTATCCGATTGAACTACCAAATGTACAGAGCGGATTTGATATTGTCGTTATGGTGTTTTCGCCGGAGGTACCTGCTGATGCCACCATCAACGACCTGAAGGCAGCAGTAAAGCAACCTCGTCGCAGGCGGACTATATAAATAGCGCCACCTCTGGTATAATGGACTCATGAATATGTTTGACGTGGTGATTGTACAACCAATTTTAATTTACTGACGCAATTTACGCATTAATTCCGGGCGGTGATTTTTGGGGTTAGCGTCGTACTATTTACAATAATTGTGCTTTCTTTTGTGGCCGCTGGTTAGAAAGCAGCTTCACCAAGCTAAAGGATGGCAAAATACAGCCCGAGCTTGCAAAGATTAACAAAAGTACAAGAGCAACCCACAGATGCGAGCGGATGGCGATGATGGATGTGTACAAAAAGCACAACATCAAGCCGATGAGCTCTATCTTGGTCCTTCTCATTCAACTGCCAGTGCGCTGCAATTTACCGTGTGGTGCAGATATTTGTGATGCAGCGATCAGAGCTTGCTAAGTATACGTACGATTTTATGGAGCAGTGGGAGCCGGTCAAGAATTTGATCGCTCACCCGGATCACTTTAACCAGAATTTCCTAGGGCTGATGGATCTGACAAAGCAAGCATTGTCATCGAGCGGCGTGTCAATCAGGCTGCTTATCCTCCTGTCCTGGTGGCGGCCGTTCTGCAGTACCTGTTGTCAAAACAAATGTCCTTAGCTCGGATAGCAAGAAGCGACTACGTGATGTGCTGATGGAGGCGGGTGATGGCAAGAACGCTGATCAAACCGAAGTTAACGCCATCGTTACACGCAAGATGATGAAGATTATGCCGATGTTCATGTTCCTTATCATGATCAGCCTGCCGGGGGCGCTGGCGCTCTATATGGCAACCTCAAACATTGCTGCCTACATTCAAAACGCCATTATTCTCAAGCAAGATGGTTGCGGAGATGCAGCAGATCGCCGGCGAAAAGCGATCGTCAAAATCCACGAGTAGATTTACCGGATTGGCACAAGGGCCGCTTCGCAGCGAGCAGCTACAGCGACCGAGGCGAATATCACGCGGATAAAAGCGAAGGATTAAGGAGGCTATATGGATCAAATCGCGACCATTGAATTTGTCAAAGAAATATCTAGAGGACTTTTTGGCGTTCTTTGACCTTAATCTGGATGTTGATGTGAGTGTTGAAGATGATGTTATCAAGGCCGTTGTACCGTCGAGCGAGCGCAATAGATCTGCTCATTGGGCGGAATGCTGAGAGACGCTGCGAAGTTTGCAGACAGTGGTGTCGGCAGATTTTGCGCAACCGTCAGGCGGCGCTGGTGCAGGTGAATATTGATATTGCTGATTACAAAAGCGGCACGCAGAAAAGATTGCCGACACAGGCATGCGGCTGGATCGAAGAGGTGCGGCGGGCTGGTGAAACGAAAATTATTGAACTGAATTCAGCTGATCGCTGGGTAGTGCACCATGTGGCAAGTGGCTATAGCGATATCGAGACGCACTCTGAGGGCGAAGGCCGTGCACGACACTGTGATCTCGCAGAAGAGCTCTTAATCTTTATCTTTGAAGACAACATTGGTATAGTAGATAGTTCCAGATAAGGCTGGCGACGGTGGCGATGAGTTTGCTGATAGACAGCGCCACCGACTGGCTAAGATTAAAAGCTGATGAAAATTGGTGCAAGCAGCGCAATGATGATCGTCTGAATCGCAGAGACCAAATAGGGGTAACTCGTGAAGAGGAGTAGTGACAGCGAACATTGCCGGTACGCGAGCGAAAAGGTGAATGATCGGTTAGCGACAAAAACTAAAGGCAAAAGGCAATGGTCGTCGAGATAATATTAGCCAATTCTTTTGGTAGTGCTAATAAACCAAGTCAGCATAAACAGTATACCAAAAATCAATGGCAGTGTTGATGGTACCGATGAGGAGGTAGCGGAACTTGGTGGCGTGTTTGGTGATACAATGTTTGAGACGATTCATAAAGATAAGTATACCCTATAAGTCCTAGTTGGTGTGACGTTTTTAGCGGCAATAGCTTTCTTAAAGGTGGTGATAGGCGATCGAGTATTATCTTGCCAAGAAGTGGTATTGAGGTAGGCCTGGGCTGTGGCTTTCATATCGAGGCGTGCTTTTTGCGGGTCAGTGATGATGGAAGCATTTTTCGTAGAAGTCATCGGGATTTTTGGGCTGAGCGTAGAGCACTGCGTCTCCGCCAGCTTCGCGGAGTACAGGAATGTCGGAGGCAACAACTGGCGTACCGCTGGTTAACGCCTCAATAATCAGCATGCCAAACCCTCGTAGATCGCGCTCATACAAAAGGAGATCAGCCTGCTGATAAAATGCAGGTGCATCCTCCTGAGGAATGTAGCCCGGCCGGACGACGTGCTCACCCTGCAGCCTGAGCTAGTGATGGCGCGTTCGGTAGCTTCAGTTTTCCAACCCTTGCCACCGGCCAACACTGAGTGAATACTGCTTTGCGAACCTTTTTCGGCAGGGGCACGAAAGGGCAGCAATCATCGTTGGTAAATCCTTGCGCGGCTCGAGAGTTTGACCGATTGAAAAGATATACCGCTTGGTTGGTAAGTTGTACTTGGTGGCAGCGTCAATTGCTACCCGGCTGCCAGAATAAAATTGGATCGGCTGGTATTGGTGTGACAATAGATTTTTGAAGCCGGTACATCGTATTCGGCGATAATTTCTGACTTGGCCGGCTCTGAGACAGTGATGATGAGATCCGCTGTTCGGGCTGCGTGAGCTACGCGGCGGCGTAGGGTGGGCCAAAATTGCGCCGCTCGATCGTTTCGGGAAAATAGAGATAGCCGAGGTCGTGAATAACGACGGCGGTAATTGTCGCTTGCTGGTTGTCCAGCGGTCAAAATTTGGAAAAAATTGCGACATCAACAGGTGAGGACAGTGGGTCGTGCGGTAGCGGTAGACCGCAGCTTTGGAGCTTAGCGAAATAGCCGCTGCGGCGCGAGGCGTATGTTTTTCATGTTTGATCGAGCTGTCTAGAATAGGGTCCTGATGCTTGCTTAGAAAATTAAAATAAAATGCCGAAAACCTCAGTATTCGGTAGTGAGTAACGAGCGAGGCTATTGGTCAACATGCGAATGTAATGACCAACCCCAGATATATTGGGAGGGCAGTGAGGGCGGCGGCTTCAATACGAATCTTCATACGTATATTATAAACCGTTTTTGTATAAAGGAATAAATTGTGTTTTTAACAATGGTGTGAAAAACAAATGAGGCAAGATATTGACGACGAGCGGCGGTGGCTAGACGTGTGCGAAGCTTAGGGTCAGGAATGTAGCTGCTCCATGGCGTCGATGTAGTGCTGTCAGATCTTTCGCAGGGACGAGGAGGCCAGTCTTGTTATGATGAATAATCTCTGGATTGCCGCCAACGTCAGTGGCGATAATTGGTAGCTGCAGCATGCTAGCCTCGACGAGTGAAACACTAAACCCTTCGTGGTATGTTGGATGAAGATACACGTCAGCGGCGGCAAACCTCAGGGAGAGGATTTGTTTTGATGGCCATGAAAAGTGATCGGCAATCCTTTGGCTTGCTTTTTTCAAATTGCTGAGCGATCTGGTCCATCGCCGATCGAACAAGCTGCGTGTCGTAGTGCGCAGCATGGAGTTGTCTGAATGCGGTGATTGCTTCACTGATTCCTTTATCAACAACTAGGCGACCAGCGATACAGAACGTGAATGGGCGATTTTTGGCTGGTGTGTGTGCTGGTTTCTGGTCGTTGATGCCATTATAGATAACGGTTAGTTTACGATGAATTGGTGAGGGTTGACGCTAAATTGTCAGAAACGAGGCGGCGTTCACTCTGACCAACGAAGTAGCTGCATCAGTGAAACGTGCTGCCCAGGCAGCCAATTTACCAGTCGGGTTTTTATACCATACGCCGAGCTGTTTCGCAGACATGTTTGAGGTCGGCGTGGTCAGTCCAGATAACGCGAGCGCCGACAAGCTACCAGCGATTGACCGGCAATAAAATCATCGCCTACCTGTACATGAACAACATCGGCCTTATAGCGACGAAATTGGATAATATAATATGACGTAAAGCAGCAATTGCCATAGCACATATAGCGGTCATTGAGTATAACTCGCCAGCCACTCCAGTTTTGCTGAGACCACCACCAAGAGCGACGGTAGGCTAATCGTTCATGCTTGGCGTAGTTACAGAGTGTCGTATGGTGACTAAAAATAACCGGTAAGTGGCCCAGCTCTGCAGCTCCTGAGCCAAGAACACTGGAAACCGCTCACCACCCCCAAAGTCATGAGATGCAGCATTGCGTATGATAACAACCCGTAACCGGTCCTGATTCATTTTTACAAGTATATATCTTTTTGGTGTAATTTGGTATAATGGAACGGTGTTAAAAATACCTATAAGTAATGATAGTCTTGCGATACTGCAGTCTATGGTTGTAACAGATTTTTCAAAAGTACGTTATCAGAATTCAGTTCTTGGATACCTCTGGTCATTATTAAACAGCCACACTGTTTATTTTTGGGATTTTGTATATACTATTTACCTATGCTATGCCACAGGGGAGTCGTGGTATAGAATATTTTCAGTGTATGGCTCTTAACGGGTATAGTGTTAGTGGAACTTTTTCGGAAGCAACGATGATCGGTCACTTGCATGAGCGGTTGTTGACAACGGTCAGTTAATTCGAAGAAAGTTGCCATTCCGCGTTATTTATTAGTAGATCGCAAGCTCTGTATCAGCATTAATAAATCTTGGTTTGGGTATGATAGTAGTTATTATTTTTGCGCTTTATGTAGTGGTGTGATGCCAACAGTCAGTTGGTTGATGTTAATGCCCGCTATTATTCAACTATTTATTCTTTCGATGGGTTGTGCATTGCTCCTAGCGACTCTATATGTAAAAATTTCGTGACATTGCGTCATGGATCTGGGAAATTATCTTACAGGCTGGTTTTTACTGCAAGCGGGGTGATTTTTGCAATTGTCATATGCCTACACACAATACAAAAGATAGCACTGCTCAATCCCGTTGCTCAGATTATTCAAGATGCTCGTCATGCATTGATGCCTGGAAACCCCAGCTCACAAACTATTTGGCAAACATTTCACAATCCGTTGGTGTGGACTATTCCATTAGGGTTACTATTACTATAGTTGTTGTCTGTTGGTTTTATTTTGTAAAACACCAGAAGTCATTTGCGGAGGATATTTAAATGAGTGAGAAGAAAACAGCTATTAGTGTTAAAATATCCACAAAGAGTTCATTTTACCCCAGCATAAAAATAGCAGTATCAAACATGCTTTTGTTAATATTGTTAAAAGAAATAAGAAGGTTGTTCAAAAGTTCTTGACGGTGTTAGTTTTGATATTAAAGGGTGATTTTTGGAATAGTTGGGCGTAATGGGTCGGGGAAAAAGTACGTTACTAAAAATACTAGCTGGAGTGTATGAGCCCACATCTGGAAGTGTGCAGCTAAGCGGTCGTTTGACACCGTTTATTGAACTTGGTGTCGGTTTTAATCCGGAATTATCTGGGCGAGATAATGTATTCCTCAATGGAGCACTCCTCGGTTTTACACCTACAAAGAGATGGAGGCGATGTATGATGAAATTGTTGCATTTGCCGAGCTTGAGCCGTTTATGGATCAAAGTTAAAAACTACTCGTCGGGGATGCAGGTGCGATTGGCATTTTCAGTAGCAATCAAGGCACGTAATGACATTATGATTTTTGACGAGGTATTAGCTGTTGGTGACGAGGCGTTTTCAGCGCAAATGTCTTGATGTGTTTGACGGCTACAAACTGGAGCGTCGTACTGTTGTATTGGTGACATGATATGGAGACGGTAAAGCGCTATTGTAATCGGGCTGCCCTGATTCATCAGGGAAGATCAGAAAAATAGGTGATCCGATTATTGTGGCTGATGAATATAGCCAACTAAACCAGCAGGCAATTGACGCATACTGCACATAAAAATAAAAAGTTGAAAAAGAAAAGAGCGAGAGCCGCATTACATACAAGCATAACTAAAGACAGCAGTAGTGCTAGTAGTTTTGCCCCGGGGAACAGTTGCATCTACAGATTGTCTGGGATCGTTCAATTAATGCAGATAGGGGTATTATTAGATGTATTTAAACTTGACGGGTACCCATGTGTAATTTTATCTCCAGTCGAGAGGGTCTGAGGTAGTCTTTGCGGAAAACCGAAGCCAATATTCTAATTGAACTAAACCTTGCTCCAGGAACCTACTTCTTTGCTGTTGGTATGTGGACAGAAGACTTTAAAGATAAGATAGCCAGCATTCCACACGACAAAGAGTTTGTTGTTACTGATGATTATTCTCTTATGCCACACGAGTTTGACGGAACAACTCTTTTTGCAGAGTAAGTGGTCATAGAGAGGCGTAGCCATCAAGCGCGTGGAACGGAGACGCTAAACTACTTGACTAACAAATATAACATTTCGCCAACTACCACAGAAGCAAGCCTAGAGTGTTTCCGTGGTGTTGTTAAATTTCCCCACTGCTACTTATAATTGGGTTGCTATCTCTTTGGCCCATACCATACAGTCTTCCATTGAACAGTAAGTCCACTTACCATAGCGTCCCGTTGTGTAAATATGTGTGGTTGCGCAGACTATCTTTTTATGGTATCAAGTCAGGGATTCTGTCTCTTCGGATATATATGTACATAGGCGGGGTCCATAATTACAATTGATTTATCCATCAGCTTCATAGGGTCGTCTAGCAATACCAACCTTCTTGAATTTTTCCAGAGTCAAGGCAAGCTGCTTGTTGACATCAATCGGCGTATTCTTGTCATAACTAATCTCTACATACAGACTTAATTTATCAGTATTAAGAATATTATTGTAAAAAGCCGACTCGATAAAAATTGAGTTCTTTTTCTGAGATAGTATACCCAGTGTTCTGTCTTGTAATGTAGTGAAGGTTTATCGAAACCAAGGTTGAGAACTAGTACCCTATTATAATACATATCATCAACCAGTGTTCCTGTATTAACATCTATCATTGAAAGGAATGTATTAAACGGAACGGTGCTAATAAGATTTTTCATGCGTATCTTTGTTCCTAGAATGAGTGGTGACTACTTTTTCTTAGTATCATATATAGAGACTTGTGAGTTAAATTGTACTTTCGTTTTATCGATAGAGTCATACAATTTATCAATAAAATATTGAGTACCTTTCTTTGAGATATAGGAACGTATCATTGTATGATGTACTATTCGACTCCTTAAAGTTACGAATTATCGCATCAATGTCCGCATACGGGAAAAAGCGACCCATCGCATTACTTATCAAGCTTCGTCAGATCGACGGCATAAAAGCTTTTCGTTATATGGCTTTTAGAAATATATCAACGATTCCCTTACCGAATTTTCCATATAACATATCAAGAAAGTTATCATACTCTTCTTTTTCAGTCTTGAAGAACAAGTCATAGAGACAATCAATAAAATCTTGCTTATCGAGCTGATGAATATTCATTTGAAATGGATAATCAATAAGTTTACCAGCGTAGTAAATGTGACCTTTTTGAGTTACTATCTCATCAGGCTCAACCATCGACAAAAATAGCCGCTTCATTTCTTCGGTTTTTAAAAATGATAGAGTGGCCTGCATGAGTCCCAGACGTAGTTTGGGTTTTTGATAGTACGACAATACCCTCCACCTCAGACTCTTTTCGAGAATGAGATAATCTTTTTAGATAATAAAGCAAGGGATTGGACGGATCTCCCGCCGCCTATATTATGAGATACAAAAATGTCTTCCCTGATAATGTCATATATTGAGATTATACCACAGATCATCCGATTTCACTTATGAACGAGAGTTCCGATGCGCTAGGTTTTGTCTGCTCGAACGCTCAGCCCGTTGGTTAGGCGATGCGAACGGATAATTCGTCCTGCAATCTCTGGGATTTATTGTGCGAACTCCGGATATTGTCGTAGCTTACACGGTCAAGGACTGGAAGTATTTTCCATCTAAAGTATTCCGTGGTGATAAAGTATTGGGTTTACGCATCGGAATAATAAGACCCAAGTTAACAAGATAGCTGCGTTTATTCAGTGTAATATCTTTGGCTCGTGCGTGAAAGCTCGGCTGTGAGTCGTAAAGGTAACTTTTTCGTGATGCAATGCATTCACGCTTCATTGACTCTTTCGGACATTGACTGCGGTCTTCCCTAGGTAGTAGTTGTAGATAGGTAGGGGATAGTATGTGACGGTTTTGCTAAAATAGCAAACGTTTATCAGATTGTACTCCATGTCGGCATAGAAGCAGTGCTCTCATCAATACTAAACTTAGGAATCTTTGGGTAGCTGGGTTTATGTAAGTGTTAGTCAGATTGGCCAGAGCCGGTCCCCACCATAGAAACCGTACCCTTCATAATTCATAAAATCGAGATCATACTAGTTTCCAGCTGCATAAATTCATATACTTTAGGTATATTTTTTGGCAGTGATTTGCAGAAATCTTCCATAATCAGTCAATATAATATCGCTATTCTTCTCGTCCTCAAGTTTTTAAAGTACCTGGGTTGTCGATGATATAGAAGTAGTCATCGCCATCCTTGGTCGGAAATATTTTCCTCAAGGCCGCTTTAATACCAAGCATTAATAGTAGAGCCACGTAGCCCCATTTCCTTAACCTCATCCCTTCCTTCCACTTGCACCTTCTTCCTATATCAATTAGGTAACAATAGACCCCTTTTGCCGTTGTTGTTTTTTCAATAATTTGTGCAACATCTGCAGTAGATCCTTTGACCAATCGTTTACTATTATCACCTCAAACATGCAGGGTGATTAACAAGTGATAAAACCTGTGCGTAAAACTTCTCCACAGTTATAGAGGAACAGCAATTGACAGAAGAATTGGGCTAATTGCAGGTTCAACACCAGTGAAATTCTCAAAAGACGTTTGTTTATCCTTTTAATAACATCCCTACTGCGGAAGGGTTTGCTGTTCAGCTGGAAGAACTTTCTGTTTTCTTGGGAAAGTTCCCCAGAAGGATCATATTCAGCAGCTCCGATAACTTAGAAATTATCAGCTGGGAAGGGAATGAGTTAGGGGTATTTTGCTGGAAAGCATCTGCAATAACTTGGAGATCGAGGTACTTAAGACTGTAGTACCGGCTGATGGCGCTTCACAGAATGGACATGTTTGTCGAGAGAAGTCTTTACACGAGGCAAATAACAAGATCATTTTCAGCGTAAGCGATGCAGCACTATCTGTGTCAGTCAACTGTCCTTCATGAGTATTATATTCGTAAGGCCCCGTGAAATGCAGTAAGTGTATGATAATTAGTCACCATGACCATAGAATAGAATCATAGTATTTTTAAAACCTGGGGTGGTTAGTAATTCCATGATACTCGCACTGCACAATCAACACCACGTATTTGCTCAATGTTGAACAATTGCTTATTAGACAGATCTTTTTGTACAGAAGATTTACTGATTTCTTTTGGAGTAAAGATTTCTAACATCAATCTCTGGAATTGGCTACCTTGTGATGCAAAATGATAGACTAAAGAAGATGTTCTGCAGTTTTGTGCATTGGTTGACAGGAGAAAACCCACAAACATTCTTTACTTTTTACACATAGTTTTAACACGCGTCTTTTCTCAGCAAAGAAACCTTTTCCTACATAGTCGAGCCTCCGTTGTGGCCTGCTTAAAATATACTGTTTCCATAAGCTTGGAAATTCTTGAACAATTGTCTTACCCTCAACAATGATAAATTTTGATTTAGTATCTGATCGCATCAAGGGAGTTGGGCAATTTTCTCAGCTAAATATAGATAATAATTTGAGAACCTTCTTTATTTCCAGAAGAGGCGCAACTCATTAAAGCCATGTTGCAATACTGGTTTACCACCAGCTAAGAGAGCTGAGCAGGCTTTCCTGAGAACAACTCATTTGTGCCACAACATCAATGTCGAAACCAGCCGATTGATAGCTTTGCCAATTCCTTCAGGCACTGTCCTCCTGACACTCTGAATACTCAGGATGATACACAGAGTATCGCCCACAAGTAGAATTATGGTTGTGATCTTATCAGTATCTCAAGGTAATATTTCACAATATGGGTTTTGCATCAGAGTGTTATAACATCAAAGTAAGTTTTTGTAGACCTGTGATAAAGTAGTCTCTATTTGACCTGGCGTATATTGAAGCTGCCGATGTATCGATTTAATCGATGTAAGATTATCATCAGTACTATCTATCCTAAAGTGAATAGGTTGTTTATTCGCTCTGAATGGGAGTAGTGAATAAGTTGTTTTAAACATTTTGCACCATGGTTTGACACGTATAACCCTTTATATGATGAACAGTTGTAGTTAATAATGGTCTAAGACTAATTTTTTCATACTCAGATTTTTTCCAAAAATCGCACACATTATAACATCTTATTACCAAATAGTATATTAGGTTTTATGATATATTTATTGTAGAAATGGCTAAGTATTTTAAAAGAAATATTCAAAATGATTTTTCAGACTATAGTTGTCTTTTTTTAGTGGCTATTGTTAATGCTGGGTAATTTGGTACGTTTTAACTCAAAGACGGTGTTTATTGGGATGAGTCAGGCTATTAAGGACCCTCCATATCTGAGTTAACCAGGTTGTTTCGGAATGGATTTGCCAATGGGGTCACCCAATTGCAGCCAGCCTTTCAACAGACTATAACTATCTTCAATTGTTCCAATTGTTCCCAATTATGATGCTCTTTAGGAAACAGTAAGTGTATTCATTTGTGTCAATCCTCAACCTCTGTCACTTCCATTGGTGCTTCCGTATTTATTTGATAAATTTTTATGAAGGAGTTTGCAGGAAGATTATTTTTTTTTGTCACAGCTAGCGGCTACCTTGTTACCCCAGTGTTATTTCCTGTTCTCAGGTCAAAGTCAAAAGTACTGTTGCCTTCGGTAATTATGTTATGGACTATAACAAGGTGTCAATGAAGAAAACCTGCCTCATTGCCTCTTAGTATTACTTAGTGTAATGTTGTATTTCTTGTTGTTTTGCGGCGATGGTATAGCTTTTGGGCTATTACAGCGGTCCTCTCATATATTATTGTTTTAATTATTAAAATTTATAGACACAAGGAATATAAATACTGGTCAAATAAGACGTATTATTTAGGGGGGCGTTAAGCAACTAATTATTAACATATCAATGAATTTGGAGTTATCACCTTGTAACGCTATACCTATTATTTCATATTATTTAATGCACGTATCTGTAAGTACTCAGATCTTTATAACATAGGGTAGTCATCCTCGAAGCAGGTTTGGGAGTTTATAAACACATGGTTGTTGCTATAATGGCAGTTCAACTGGGTATTCTAGTTTTAAAGATGAAATACTCGTCTCCTCTAAGCATACAGCTGCCTTTTTATTATTCAATGATTGATAATTTATGTATTGTTTACCTCTACTCAAAACTTTAGTATCATCATTGTACCTTGTTTGTCCATTTTTGGTCTTTTGGGTGTTTCTGCTACTGGGAGGCGCGTCGCGGAATACGTGATGTCAGATGCCGCTGTTTTACCAGTTATCATACTAACTATTATCGTCTGGCTGCCGATATGTTCTTTTGGAAAACCGGTCACTGGCGTGAAGCAGGCGTAATCTTAAAAAGATAGCCATTGTTGGTCGAAAAAATGGCCCAGTTAAAACTATGACCTTTCTAAGGCTGAGTAGATTAGCGACTTTTGTGGAAAAGAAAAGCAGCCAGGATACGGTATATATGTTATTGCAAGCTCAAGACACATTTTAGCATTAGCCTATTTCGTGATGTTCATAGTACGGATCATTTATTGGGTCAGCCCGACTCATACGTCGATAAACGCAGTAGTTCAATAGTTTTTCAAAACAAAATATGTTATTGTTGCAGATCCGGTGCCAGACACACCACGCAAGTGGTCAGCTGGTTATAAACTAATCTCCTTAACAAATTATTCAGGGGATACGGTCGAGATAACTCTCTCAGTAGGTTTCTACCTAGATAGGTACGACACCTCTTCCAGAAGGTGGTAAAGTACGACCAATACTTCGTCAGATGAATTAAAGAGGCGACAATCAAGCGGCGTAGATGATACAGGGAGGGTATCCCCACCTCATAAATATCCAGCAGGAATAGTGTATATATGTATGTGTGTATTATTACTTTTGCAGGACGGCATATAATAAGCAATATTAATAGATTTACAACTTGAGGAACCAATATTACAAGGTAAAAATACATAAAATAAAAGGATTATATTACTCACAATTGTTTTATTAGCAGCTACAGCTATGGTAGTTATTTAACTGGAACCTTGGACAGCCGCCAGCCCAAGAGGATACCTAAAATTGAGATGAATAGAACTGAAACTGAAAACAAATTAGTGATCAACTTAATCCTATTAAAAGAAGATAGTAGTCAGCAGGACAATACCTCATGATAATACCGTCAGAGGCAGACAGGGTGAACGTATTCTAACAAGTACTACCATAACTTTCAAACAGTAAGGTGGTCACCAGTGGTTTTATAACAGATGCCTATAGATAATGGCGGACGATGCACATTCGTGTTTAAACGAGAATCAGACAATAAAGAGATATCAACTACAGAGACCAACCCGACGTCAACAGCATGCATTACGGTGCAGGTTAGCGGGTCGTCTGGATTTTACTAGCGGAACCTGGGTGTTTATAGAGATATAGATCAGACCGGATATAGAGTGCCATCAGAGCCAGAAGGTGTCGTTATAATGAAGAAGGTGGCATATAGATTGTTATTTATCGCAACAGCTACTATATTGCAGGTGGTTCCATCATGACTACTGCCGATGCATCTAGTTTTGAAGTCAGGAGAACTAATTGATAATTAAGTCTTTTATATGGAAGGACGATATGGGGGGCGTTTGGTGAGATGCAACATTCTTAAATGCTCAATGTACCATCTTAATGATACGTCGGTGCTAGCCATCAGAACATAGAGGCTTACCAATGCGCAGTATGTGCTCCAGCAGATTAAGGGTTGGCCCGCCATGCATTAATATCTCAATGGTATCACAGGGAACCCAATACTGCTTGAAACATCAACCGGGGGTGAAATTTCTTTGCTGGTGGATAAAGTACTGCACACAAATTATCTACAATGCCGCTCAAAAAATATAACGCGCAAACCTGGGTTCTGGTAACTCTACGAAAAGAGTCAGTCAATCTTTTCAGCGACTCAGCCACTAAATCTGATATAAGTATGCTTTCGGGTATGCTTGTCAGATAGTGGTCCAGGCCACTCAACAAACTGTGATGCCATAAGGCCTTTATAAACAGATGGACAGATGCCATGGCAATTTACGTCACTACTATAATAATATGGAGCTCCATACAATTGTACGCCCCATCAGCGGTGGAATACTATACAATACAGTACAGCCCGGCGTAATATGGTACAAAAGACGTCCTGTATTCAAGGCTTCATACGGCAACCAGTCTGTATATCTACCTCCTTATACACAGGTGGTGCAGCCTCGGGCATATCCTAGAACAGCACGCTTACTATGGTGCATGCAGTAATAAATTTACGGATTTATGTTTGGGGGAGTGGTTCGGTACCACTTGGTAAGACTACGGCAGCACAACAATATATCATCATCCCCAAATGATTTGGGAGGACATGTGGTTTTGTTGGTGATCCCAGTCGGATTAGCTACACAGTCACCAACAACAGCAAGTAAACTTACCCTATAAGGCTGTCGTGTGTACTGGTCTGAGCAAGCAGTAATAATATAGACTATATATTGAATAACTTTACGCTTCGTGCTGGGGGAGTCAAAGGTTATTAGTGCGACAATACTTAAAGAGGATACCAGTTTTGTGTGGCTAGCTCGAGGTGATGTCAGTTTGGCAGCGTGTCAACTAAACAACGCCGAGAGCCATAATCATACCTTATCACAATAAACCGGGTTGCTTCGGTATATAATAACAGTAGAAACAAGATGGGAGCAGCACTGGTGGGTGGTAACTATGCTGATTAACCGCAGTAAATATCCACTTAAGGCATGAGACTCAGTACATATGCGTGGGTGCAGTAGAGATGTTGGGAGGGTGCCAATAGATACCAGACACCCCAATAGTCAGACAGGGGAGGTTTGCTCATCAGGTCCATACAGAAAACAGTGTCAAAGACTTCCAAGATCGTCCGCGGCAATCAGATGCAACTTAACACCAAACATTAACATTCAAACCGAGCCATTACTCTCACTCAAGAGGCTAACCCCTTACTCCCGGCCAATCCTCGCGTGAAACCAGGAATGTTACCGGATCATTCAAAATCAAAAGCAACTTTTTCTGACCACCACATATCCACTAAAGATCGAGATTAACCACTACATAATTCATGACAGCTACCGACAACAGTAACCCACGACTGGATACTAGACATTGTGGTACATTACAACCCAGGTAGAAGAAAAGACGCGTTCTCTGTTGGCCATGTGTAGTCCGGTGACTACAAAGCTCACTTTTATATCTGTTAGCCATACCCCAGCGTCCTTTCCTGACGTATCTATGAGACAGGGCGTGGAGACATCGAGTCGGCGTTTAACGTTAAACCAGGCGGTGCACTCTCACTGGGGAATAACCCTTACTCCGGCCAATCCTCGCATCGACAAGTGTTACGGATCATTTCCATAATCGTAACTTTCCTGACCGCACATATACCACTAAAAGATCAATTATGCTACATAATTCGTGACACAAAACATACTTGGTAACCGACTTCGGATGCCTGAACTGGTACGTACAACCAGAGTGAAAAAGACGTTCTCATGTTGCCGCTTCAATGGTCCGGTGACTGCAAAGCTCAACTGCCATATACAATGGCTCATGCTGGCGTCACTTTCGACAGCTATCTACCGCCAGAAGACAGGCGTGAGAACATCAGGTGTGATTTTAACGTTAAACCAGGCGTTACTCTCACTCAAGGCTGTACCCTCGGCCAATCCTCATATAAACCAGAATGTACCGGGTCATTCAAAATCCGTAACTTTTCTGACCGCACATATACCTAAAGATCAATTACCCATAATTCGTAGCCACAAACAACAACAGGCTTGACTTGGATGCCTAGACATTGGTACATTACAGCAGGTGAAGAAGACGTTCTCGTATTTGGCCACTTCAATATGGTCGAAGTGACTACAAGCTCGCTGCATACGACCTTAGGCTCATACTGGCGTCCTTTCGACAGCTATCTGCGGAACAAGGGCGTGGGAACGTCAGATCGGCGTTTAACGTTAAAGCCAGGCGTATAGTTTTAGGCCTCCGACACGGCGGTTATTACTTCTTGATGATTCTTCGGCACTTGGGTGAAGGGTCTATCTTGTACCTCAGTATAAATCCTACCGATATAACTCCACAGACTGAGCATAATTAACTGTATTTATAACTAAGACTTACTGATAACTATAAATATCCATCCAATCAACTTCTCGATCTGGTATAAACAACTTTACACCGGGGCATGAACAATGCGACAAAACTCAATGACATATAACAAAACCAAGTCTACTGATTAAAGCTTGAGGTGCGGTTGAAGATCCAAGTATACCGTCTGCCGCAGATTTTAACATCTTACGTAGAGGGTAGCAATTTCACCTGCGTGCTAAAACTCATCTCAGTCAGAATAATACTGCTTTCTGTTGAAGCCTACATTCAATCATACACATGGAATCGATTATGCTCGTGGTGGCATTTCTTTCGGATTCATCGGCTGCACTTCACTAATTAACGAAAGTCTACCAGTATTAACGGTATATCAATATCTACGCTAAGGATCGAAGGGCGCGATATTATATGTTTGCAGTAAATTTCTTAAAAGGTATCTTTTCGGTACGGCGCTGAACCACCTTTTCCATCATATGTCCTCCCACTCCCCTAATAGCTCAAAACATTTTGGTGGATCTTGTAGATCGCTGTCCATTATAATCCTCTCGGATGCATAATCTATCCAGCCGTTGCAGCAGTTTGATGTCAAAATTTCGAAAATCAATAAGCGGTATTTGACTATCCTTTTCGCTATATCTTTTTAATCCCAAATCAATAGAAGCATCACTACCATCGTCATAAAAATAAGCTCAAAACTATACTTTTAATGAGATTACTACCGAACACGTTTTCATATAGTAGGGGTATGTTGTCATATTCATTTGTAAATTGGAAATATGTAAAGAGATTTTCTTTTCATAGTAAGCAGTAATGATCTAGTAATTTTTAACGTATGATCAATGTCTTTTCAAATGCAGGAGTATGTATGTGCCTCCTTGAGACATCTATATAAGGAAGCTTACAATAGATTTTAGATAGAACTTATCTCTAAGGAGAATCTACCAGCGGATATAAATGCCATTGGTCGTTATCCAGAGGTGCTGTATAAGATAGTATATTCTTGAGCAAATCTGGGTATACCACCTATCACTGAGCTAATAATTGGTAGTGCAATCTATCTCAATAAGAATATTTGTATTCCATCAAACTTACTTGTATAAAAGAAAAGCATCATATTCATTAAGATTAACATCCTTAAATATATTACTGAATGAACCTACCTCTAGATGTAGTGTTATCTGGAGCTTGTACAAAACGAGCTGACCAGATAATGTCTCCTTATCGATAAGTCCATAACGATCAATAACCACTGAAGTAGCGCTGTTGTGATAGTGCTTCCTTGATAGCATAGCCATTTCTACATTTTTTTCTTTACAGATAGCCGCGATGCCCATGGTAGCTTAATATATTACGACTTTTTTTTGGCAGAAGTTATGTTGCGAAGTTTGGCACCGCAAAGGCTATTTAATGGACAAGTGGCCGTTTTTGATCATTCCATGTTCATTCTGACCACATACAATTTACAATGCCATGGTTGTCTATTTATGATAATATTTGTGTGGATGGCTTAGTATACATTTCGTGGACACTTAAACCCTGTCGTTTGCCGTACTCATCAACTATTTCGTTATATATCAGTTGTGACAATTTTTATCCACCGTGACTTCTGAGATATAATTGCTGATTTCTCAAACACCGACCAGGTAATGAACACAGCATGGACGACGGACGGCTGCGCGGCACTATAAACGGCGAGGAATAGTTTGGCAGGTAATGAATAGCTATCAATGACTGTAATAATCACCTCAAAACGATGGCAAAAATCAATGTCTTTGTGCGCGCATGGGTTATCACAGGACCGCAGAGAATCCTGGCGAGCTCTGTGAGATAACAAAGGAACTCATTTGTTTTTTTTTGTGGCGTAGTTTGCTGTATTGGCGCCGTTCATGAACTTATCAAGCATGCCACCAGCGATAAGCCAAAGGCACTATAAACATAGTCAGCCCATGTCAGTATTTAAGGTAATCTAATGATTGACGGCGTACAAGGCCTGGTGCGGAGCAATTACCTCAAGTTTGGGGCGGCTATAAGGTATGATGACCTTTAGTTTGTTTGATAGGCAAACACGCGAGGGCTCTAAGCGTATATACGGGTTTCTCTTCAATACAATCTTGAAACTAACTCTAATGCATCTTTCTTTCCGGCCTAAACTGCGATGAAAACCCCTTACTTGATTGACGACACGGATACTATAAATAGTAGCTTGGTGCCGGGGGATATGGCTCAGGGCTGCCCGCCTCCGATATTTACGACTATTCCTGCTCAGCGCGCGCCAGAGCAGGTTAAAGGATGCAGTAACCGTAAGCCTTCAATGATGATGGGTTATGGGTCCTCTGAACTGGAAAAATGTATAGCATCTCAACTCAGCGTATGACAGGTCGGATGGCTATCATACAGACGACAATGAGCAGCACCTTCGTTAATTGTAATAGCATCCAGGTGACAACGAGCGAAAGCTGCCCGGCGGAAGTGCCCTATGGTCTGAATTGTCTAGCAGATACCATTGACTGATCAACAGGACATTGCTGGAAACACTAATGCCGTTACAATTAGGTGGTGGTATTGACTAACTCGTCATTATCAAGGATTAGTAGATGCAATAGTTAGGGCGCGTAAAGGTTCTCAAAATAGTACACAGCTGTTTTAAGTATAAGCACACCGTATCAGTATTCAGCTCTTTTGCATTGTAATGCAGAAAATGGATCGAGATACGAGATCACCGGCAGAAGAATCGTACTTATGGCGCCATAAGACTCTCCATAATATCAAAGAACTGGAATTAATGCGAACGTCATATTTCTCGAGGAGAATTTTGTTTACTCGGAGATAGCTACTCAGATATTTGGATGATTTTTATAAGAGACGGGGAGGTGGTCTTAGAAAGCGGAAGCAGCCTCTACACACAGCTGAATAATGGCTGCAAAATAGTCTTTGTGGGTGGGTACGTTCTCGTCCGTTAGTAATACCGCGATGGAGATAATAAGTTGCGCTACTCATGCTATCACAATTATAATGACCTAGCGATAAGAACGCCACCGGATGCAGAGGGAGTCCTATGAGGTTTTGTACTCACTTCGGTGGTAATGCTTCCCAGGGCGAAGGAGTTCAGGGTTGTGCCAAGTACCATCTTCGCCCCTCTCTATCACTGCGACATCCCTTATACCACAGCCGGATCCCATCTGTCGCTCCTCCGCTCAACGGTAATTCAGCTAATTGTAACCCAATTGATGCATAGCACTATCTTGCGTCCGTCAACAGCAATAGCTATCAGGGGCTACAAATCTTCTTTGCACCCCAACCGATAGGGGGTTTAAAAACCTCTGGCATTTGACGCCTATAGTTCTAATGCATACTTATCTACTCATAATCTGTAGATAGATGATCAAAGACCGACTCCAGAATCACTGTAATCTGTTTCCATAAGTGATTCCATGATTTTAATATCTGGTTTTTAATTATTTCTGCAAAAAAGTTGCAGTGCCCCCCAGGGCTAGGTTAACCAAATACCTCAGTTTCTTTTCATAGTTCGACAGCCAGATATCACCAAGAATTTACAGGCACTTTGTTGCATTAATGCATCAAACACCGCTTTGTCTGCCCATAGCATAATGGGTCGTCTCCAGGCGATCTCTCCATTAATTAGCTGACCGCATTTGTGTAGAAGACCGTTCATACCAAACTTAACATCCTCAAGACTGTCCTTTGGCGTACCAGTCTCAAATTCAAAGTTTGCATAGACCACTATTAGTTGTCCATACAACGTCAAGTCTGCGCTTAGAACCTCTTGGTCATTTCACTAGTAGAGGCTGACTGTCAATAATCACAAAGCCTTTCCTGCCACCCATAGTGAGCTCGAAGGCTGAACAATAACGTTACGCCGATCTAACTGTTATTTTCGAGATATTTGCTCTGATGTTTCTCCTGCTAAACCTTCTCCTTACAGCTCAGCAGTCACCTTGATTCAGTTAGTGCTGACCCACGGCTCTGTCACGATTACATCATTATTAAGGCGGGGATCAGGCAGGGAGGTAACACCTCTGGGTTGAGGCTTCAACAATATAATTACCCGTGGTCTGCCCTCAATTTTCAATGGTTTCTCAGTAACACACACATTTCTATGTTTATATACAGTTCAGATGTGAGGTTGGTTGTTGATCACTAAACATCTAGTATCCCAATTCTATCATGGTACGTAGTATGTTTATCCAAATGCTATCTCATCTTCTGTTCTAGTGATTGATTACCTCTATGTAGTTACAGTTTGAATTATAGTGTGTGAATTATATGAATTGGTATAATTGATCTCTGGTCATCCTTCATCACCAGGTGGGTCAGAACACGGTTGTGGCCACTGTCCGTAGCAACCTTGCCCCAAACAACTATTATCCCTTACATCAGAGGCATCACCCTTGGTCCAGCAAGCTATGACCGGAATAAAGCTCAGTGATACTATTTATGTGGTAGCCGAGGCTAGCCACCGGGCACTTCAGGCGCAGCTGCTGCGGGCTACTGGACACCGACCAGTCGAGCTGGGGCGGCGGGGCAGCACCTGCTTATCTGTATTGGCCTGGATTATATCAATCGACTCATCACTTGACCGGATGAGCCGATTGCCTTTATTCATTTCGATCCTGTCATGCGTGACGCCAAGGGTTTTGCCCACTCGTTCGATACAGCAGCGTGCGTTTCGCAGCGTGGTTGTAATACGCTTTATTGGCATTGAGCCGACCTTCCGTCGACACGCTTTGGTTATATTCAGCGCGATGGGAGTAATTGATGCTCAAGCGGGCGTCTATAATCCAGGTCGTTATTCAAGGAAAGCCTGATTACGAGACGGCGAAGCAGTATGTCGAGTCAGGGAAATTATTTGTGGAATTATGGCTACTTTGACCCCGGGCTCAGTTGAGGTGTTTATGAATAGAAATGGCAGAGTGCTCCAGATCTGTGGTCGTGCAGACGTTAGCGTCAGTTGCTGACTTTGGTGGCAGGGCCTGATCACGCCTATCTGGCACTGGATAATCAGGTACATCGACCGTCGCCTAGTCAAGAAAGCCATCAGCTGGCTGCCAATTCTGACCCGAAGCACGGCTGGATGGATATCGATGTTTGGGGATCTCTACACTTGATTACAGTCACCAGGACGAGGGTGGGTAATTGCACTCTCGGGTGACAGCATTTTCCTATCGACGTCCTTCAATGCCTATATTCGCAATGAGCAGCCAGATAAGCCAGTGGCGGTGATCGGCCTCGATAGTATGGTGGTGGTCAACACACAGACGGTGTGCTGGTGGCGCGGCGGGATGCGCCAGACGCCAGGTGTGGTGACATCACTGAGAAAGCAGACACAAGAAATAACCCCGGCAGCCCGACCTAAAGAGCCTATGGCCATGGACATGTAAGTCTTTCGATAGCCAAGTGAGCCAGGATCTCCACTGCCAGGTTAGGTTCTTTGCGACCATACTGTTCGCCGCACCGCCAGCGTCTATTCGGCCATTCGCCCACGAGAAGGTTGCGGCGATACCTTACCTTCTTGATAAGCTCCGACGTCGTTTCTCGTCCGTCAGAACCATCAACCCATAGCATATCTGACGCTGTATGGAATTCAAAATGATGACCCGCCTCGCCCGTACGTTTCTGGCAGACACGTGGCGGTGCCCGGGCGACCGGCGCCGTGTAGCAAACTAGGCCCGGCAGGCCCAAAGAAGCCCGCCAACAGTGACGGAAGCAATACACGGTTGCATATCGTACATCGCGCAGCTGCTCGTCCGGACTTCCCAAAACCAGGGTGAAGACTGACATTTGTGATACCGCGTTCAGTGTAACGTGCGCGTCGCGAGCGTAGTTACCGATCCTTTTTGCCAGGCCAGCGCCAGCGCCGCCTCGTGCCGGTTTGCCGCAATAATTTAACAGTGCGTCAATCAGCCGCCGCAGATTTTTATGCGGCGTCGGCCGGCTTCGATACTACGTGATGAGACATCCAGCTAGCTCCTTAACCGGATTATTGCCCTTTGAAGTAGCTCGTCGGCGGACCAAGCGTCACGATAATCTTGCATCTGGACTGGCTCCGGTGGGAGTTCACTAGGTCTGCGCATGCCAAATTCAGAAAGTAAGCGATAATAGGCCGATCTCGAGCAACTTTTTGTTGACCCATTTTATAAACTCTGCTGCTTTCACTCAAGACCACCGGGTTCTTGTCGAGTCGCTGTTGGGAACCGAAGCGGTGGTGAGGGTCTGCATGGTGGTGACGACTGGGCTGGCGCGGGCACCACTACTGGGCTGCTGAGCAACACCAAAATGCACGACGGATCCGGGCGCCGCTCCCTCCAGCTGCTTCCTTAGCTGCACGTTGCTCAGCAAATGAAGCTCCAGCAAATGGACAGGCGACTCTCTGAAAGCGCCGCTACTGGCACGCCAGCCGTCCATATCTTTTGGCAGGCAGCAAATGACATTTTGTCATTTCGGTTGCTGTCGATGTGATAGATGAATTAGCCGTTTCGACGTGCATAACGGCCGGTGCTCGTTCGCAGTGTACGAGCATCGACACTTTGCGATACTGCGCGAGTGTTTCCCTCCATTCGCTGGTTTCGGCAAGTTTCGGCGGCGAAGGCGTAAAGGCATGTTCATGCGAAATGGTTTGGCAGGGAGCCAGCGCGATGAGCTCGCGGCGAGACCTGCTGACCAGGCGGTGTCTGTGCAGTTGCCGCCCAAGCTTTCCTCAACGGTTTTGTTCGGCGAAAAGCCAGCCGTGCGAACCTGTTGATATAGTCCAGTGCGCGCAGCCTGGTACGCCTGCCACCGCAGTCCAGCGGCCAAGGCTTCAACTGGTGCGACACCACAAAATCTTCGTGGGCGGTAAACCAGAAACAGGTCGGCCCGCAGCAGATGGCGGCTCGGGCCTCGTCACCTGACGTAGCCAAGCAGCTGCAGTCGAATCGCCCGCCAGCTACTCCAACCGCTCGCGGTCAGGCCCGTCACCTATAATGTCCAGCGGCCAGCCAAGCTGCTGGCAGCAGAACACCAAGTCTAGCCGCCTCATCGGCACCCGCGCACACCCACGCAGTGCGGTCGGGTGGGCAGCGAAGTCACTGGTAGCGCGGTCTGGTTTTGCGAGCGCCATAGCCACGCTGAATTGACTACCGGCGGAAAGTACGACGATGCTGTGTCCCGGTCGCAAAATTGCTAAGATATCGGCTTGAATGGCGAGTGGAATTAGCCACGAAAACATCAACGTGCTGGGCTGCCTGATAGTCACGCCGCCGGAGTGGGAAGTCGGACCAGCAGCCGCAGACCCAGTCGCAGCCAGCCACCGCGGCCGAACGCTCAGACGCACGGTATTCCCTGGTAGTGCCGCCAATAAAAAGCGCTCGGCGTATGACAATAGCAGATGATAGATCCGTTGATCGGGGCGGGTAGTTCAGATCGACTGGCACCTCGCCGTTGCCAGAACTGGAGATGATAATATCAAATTGCCTGTGATCCAGCCGCGCAAACCATCGCCGCCCTCAGCACCCGGCGGTAGTCGCCCTGAGACTGGGCAAATGGCCAATGCCGCAGCCAACCAGTCACCACCTATGTTATCAGTACGCCCGCCACGTTCGGGAGCGGTACGAGGTATAAATCGGGCATCAGGATGAGCTGGGTGTGGCGCCAGGACAACCTGCTCGGCGCCGCCGCCATGCACAACCAGTCATGAGACGATCGCAATGGTCCGGCTGCGCGCATCAAGACTCCTTCTTAAAGATGACCATGCGGGTCTTGAGGAGGATGGTGATATCCAGCCACAAACTCCAGTTTTGCAGCCATAATAAAGATCCAGTCGCCGCCGCTCTTCAGAAGCCGATGCTGCGCCGCTCGGCACAACCGCCAGGCCAGTCAGGCCAGAACTGGACCGTTAGCAGCGTGTGCTTTTTCTCGTAATTGCTTAGCCTTCGTGCGGCACCAGCGCCCGCGGCCCAGCGAGGCCACGCTCGCCCTGCAGATGACGTTAAATAACTGCGGTAAGCAGATTCGTCAGAGGCTAGACCGGCGAATAGAACGACGACCGACTGGTGTGACGCTTGCAAAGTCATGATCAGAGCTTGTCGCTTCGTTCTGCCACGATACTCGTCGATCAGCTCTGAGCTTGCCAATCATCGTATTGACACTTCCTCGTCGGTCTTGCCGTCAGACTTGGCGTAAGTGCGAGCGAAATTTATACACCTTGGGCGGGCGATTAAACTGAGGTCAAGCGCCGCCGCTGTGCTGCCCATGCATTGGGATGGGGCACGCGGGTCGCCGAGCTTAACAGCGACTGCCACTGGTAGCACGATCGGCGAGGTAGCCAGTGATGCCAATGGTCGCACGCAATGAGATCCATCAGTCGTTTTGACCATCACGCGTCCGTAGCCGGTGGCCAGCGGCGTTGGGTGAATGTCGTGCTATTGACGGCACGGAATTGAGTAAGTTTCTACCGTGGCGGCGTGCGGTCGTCAGGCCATCGAGGGCTGGCGCGCTTTGATAAAATCAGAGATAGTGCTGCTCAGCCAGTTATAATGTGCTACGCATGCGAGGCGGGTGTCAAAGCTTCGATAATGGCATCAATCTTATCGCGAAGTCAAAACCGACGCGGCGTCGAGCGCCGCAAGCCCTTGAGTCGCGGCAGGATGAGTTCGTCTTTGGACACGATGGCGCTGACGACGCAAAGCCAGTGCAGTTGTTGGGTGGGCGCTGATAAACTCGGCCAGCGTTCCAGCGTCGATCTCGGCGTTACCGACCAGCGCCACGCGCTTGATGCCGATGTTTTGCGCAGCAGGTGCCAGCCGGACAGCGATAATGTGCAGACGCTGCGCAGGGCATAAGCAGGATACGACAAAGCTGACGATCAGCGCCTCAGTCGCCACCATCTTGGCTGGAAAGAGCGGCACAATACCGAAGCTAAAGGAAATCATCATCAGTGCATGAAACCGCAGCCGCTGCCATGCCGAGCCGCCGAAGCTCACGCAGCGGATGAACGTAGGTGCTCGCGGTCATGTACAGCCTTAGAGCGAGAATAGAATAACCCAGTGCCACCCGGCAGACATAATACGCTCGTGACGTGATAAACTCCAGTGCACCTTGTACACATGGAAGGGCCGGGTATCGAGCGATACGCAGATGATGCTATGCCGCCGTGAGACGCACCAACCAATGCTAGCACATCCAGCCCGATCAACACTCAACCATAAAAATCAGAATTCTTCCTCGCCATGACCTTTGAAGGTGCTACAAGAGGCCACCGATCCATGCAAACAGTGTACCGAGTTGATCAGACTGCCAAAGAACCAAGAAAGTGGATGGTGATATGGCTACTGTGGTAGTAAGGCCAAATGCGAACGCCCAAGCACTGACGACCATCGTCCACTGCACCATAGCGTGACGGCGAGCAGCGCCTTTAATGGCGGTGGTATACCGACTAACACGGATGTTGCTCGCGCAGCAAAACGCCAGAAAATATACACCGCGATCAGCTCGACGCCTGGTTGGTGTAGCTATGGTCGTTGGATAAAAACTGCGAGGGTTATGCAGCCCGGTGCCAAGCCAGTGAGTGCATGCGGACTCATCGCCATCAGTGCGTGGAGCGCATAGTCGAGCGGCACGTAGGTCGGTCATCGGCCGAAGCAGCAACAAAACCCGATGGCTGGAAATTGGCTGGTGGTGTGGGCTGGAGGTTTGGCTACGGCGCGGGTGGTGCCTCTGGTGCTGTAGCTCCCGCTGGTGTGGCGGTACCTGTGGTGAGGGCGGGTTTTCCGGCGTTGGGATGGTATTTTTCTGCGGTAATTTGATGCGACCGAGGCGACAGCTGGTCGATGCCACGCTCACCGCCGCATTACAGGCAGTATGTGGCGTGTCGTGATAATGGCGAATCACCGCTGATACCAGCAGTAGAGTGCATCCAACCACAAACCCCGCCGTGATGATGCCGAGGTTGACGCCAAGGCATCGCAGATGAGACTACGCGCCGCGTCAGTAGTATTATCCCTATTTCTCCCATGTCGCCGCCAGCAGCGGACGATACCAGCGCACGATACCCGCACCGGCGATTGCGATACTGCGCCGCGCGAGTAGCGCGAGGCTGGTCGCCACGCTGCTACCGAAAAGTGCTCCAGCCCTGCCACAGTCGCCGTCTCTCTCGCCAGCGCAGTCCAAATCGTAAACAGGGCTGGTAGTAAACTGCTTGCTAAAAAGTGCGGCTCAGCGGCAGAGCAGATTGATCCCGACAAAGACCAAACACGCCAGGCGTGACAGCCCGAGCAGAGTGTGCGAACACGCTGTTATGGTTCAGCGTGAGCGGCGATGGGCTGCTGGCACCATCGCTAACACACCGAAACGCAATGTGCCCGCTCCACCGGGCCAGTAGTCGGCGGACTGGCGCCGATCACTCGTCGACTGATAACGCCCGGTACATCAGGGCGGCACATACCGCGGCCACCAGCGGCCAGCCAAAAGCGATGCCGTGTACATAATGCCGGTACGCGCTCGGACATAGGATACTAACAGCCCAACGACACTGGTGATGGCCAGCATGCTAGCACGCCGAGCCACCGCCATCGCCCTCCGGGACCATGGTCGCTGGCGCACCCATTATACCCAGACCGCAGCCAGATCACACCGATCACCGCCACTTCGATGCCGTCCGATGCGAAACGACGGGAAAATCGAGGCATCGCTAGGCTGATGCTCGGCTGTAGTGACGGTGCGCCACCAAACCAGCACCGCGGCCAGTAGCCACGGCCATGTATCGTTTGCCGGATGGATACTCAAGCTTCACCTCTTTAGTATAGCGCAAATAACTCGCAGGTTATACTAAAAGCATGGCCAGCCAACAAAAAGCAAAAATACTGCTGGATTTCACCGATGGATTTATCAAGCGCACGCTGTAGCCCGACGCTGCGGGAAGTATGCGGGCGCTGGGGTATAAGTCGGTCTCAGCGGTGAGGCTAAGCATGTATCGATAAACCTGGTGATGGCGGCCGGGATGTTAGATAAGCGCGACGGCGAGATACAGTCGCTGGCGCTGCCCGGGCAGACGAGAGGCGTGTGGTGGCAAAATTTGGTGAAGAGAGTACAGCGGGAAGCAGCGGATGACGCGAAATCGCGCTCGGACGCAGAAATCTTAGAAAAAGCCACTGAAATCGTTCGCCGGTAACTTTACAACCGATTGAAAACTTCCGCTAATAGCCGACACGTGGCTCCAGGGTAGCTCAACCGGTGAGAGCCGGTTGGCTGTTAACCAGCAGGCTGCGGGTTCGAACCCGCGGAGCCATGAAAAGTACACTTCTACGGAGGTAGAGTTTCATTTGCCATCATATATGCAGATCATCGGACTGTGCTGTAAAATCTCTCACCCTCCGATCGGCGGACTCCAGATATGCTAAAAGTATTGTCCTATAGAGATGAGCCGAGTATGCTATACTGAAATGAATATAAAAGAATATTCGTTTCCAAATAGGAATAAAATCGGAAAGGAACTACTATGACAATTTTAGAGAATGTCTCATCATTATCGGAATTATTACAGCTGGACTGGGTGTTATAGAAACGCACAAATTAACCCAATGAATAGTGACTTTATGTCGCTTTACTTAGTGGTATCATCCCAGTAACGATTGGCATTTATGTTATATCAGAAATACCAACCTACGGTGGTGACGGCAGTTTGGCTATTCTGCGCGTGGCGGCGGTGTATACGTGGGGATGGATATGGATTTGCTGATCAGATACCAGCGCTGTTGTTGTGTTTGGGCTAGCTGCCTGGATAACCACAAAATCAGCTTATAATGAAAAGGTATACTATGAATAAACCATTGCTTATATCGCTCATTGTTGCTGGTGTTATTATCGTTAGCTATGTCGCTATTAAATTGTTGCCGGCAAGCTCCGATGCAAATAATCGTAGCAAGTTAGAGCGTACTACACTACTGAGGAGCAGCGGTTGATTGATACCAACAGAATATCATATGAAGAATTAGCCAAGTTTAACCGGACAGGGTAATAGTAAACCATATGTAGCAGTGAATGGTGTTGTTTATGATTTGTCGAGTATTCAATCATGGAGAAACGGTCAGCATCACGATAGTTCGAGCAGGGAAACCGATGCCACTGATAAATTTATGAAGTCGGGGCATGGTCGATCAATTTTGCAGAAACTACCAGTCATCGGAGGATTAAAAGTAGTTATGGCGACTAGTAGTCGGGCTGGGCTACTCAAGGCAGCACGGTGTGTATTTTTGCGTCACGGCTATAAAGCAACATCGATAGCTGATATTGCGAAACGAGCTGGCAGCAGTCGGTAGCGTCGTGATGCATTGTATCCGTCGAAGCTGGAGCTGCTTCAGGCGGTATACGAAACGAGATACCAGTTCAAAGCAGAAAATTGTCGCGGCAATCGATTGGTCACATCCTAAAGCCGCTCCTACAGCAACATGTTCGGGCGAATATAGAAGCTATCCGGCATAATATCTTTGCCGAATGGTATAGCCAGGGTGCCAGGTGAAGTATTGCGTAGGACGCATCTAGAAACCCATCGAAGCTATCCGGTTGTTTTCTAGGTGAATCTCTTGCTAAAAAGAAAGTGTCGGAGTGGCGCTGCAGTGGTCAGTTGAGGCCGGTTGCTACCGATCAATTACATGAATTATTTACTGTATTGACCATCAAAAGATACGTCGGGTAAAGTTAGCCCAGAAATGATGCAGTTTTTGATCGAGGCGGTCTGGATAAGTTGTTCATAGACGCTTAAAGCAAAATGCAGACCCCTTGGTTATAGTTGCTGCTGAGATACAGCAGCAACCATATCCCAACCACTGGCTCGGTCGCGGCACTTCGCCGCCGCTCAGAACCAGCCGTCGTTTCGACAATTGCCCGTCCGCTGATTGACATCACGTCGTGCGGTACTCAATGAGGAGAAGATTCTTCAAAAAGTATCACGACGCTTGATGAATATATGGCGAAATATTTGCCGTATCGCTATCAAAATCACCATCGCCGACAATGGCAGCGGATAAGACTCTGGAAATTGCCAAGAACTTAGCGGAAAAGCACCAGTCAGTGCGGGTGGTTAGTCTGGCGGAGCGTGGTCGGGGGCAGAGCGCTCAAACAAGTCTGGCAGAATGGCCCGGCGGACATCTTGACCTATATGGACGTTGACCTGTCGATCAGCTTGGATGATTTTCTGCCGATGATTCAGCCGTTAGTGTGCGGGCGAGGCTGGCTGGCGATTGGTTCGCGGCTGATGAAAGATTCTAGAACCAGTCGTGGCGTGAAGCGGGAGTTCATCTCGCGTTGCTATAACTAACATTATCAATGGACGTCAGGTACCAAGTTTAGCGACGCGCAGTGCGTTTCAAAGCGATTCGCCGACGTTGCCGCAAAATTCTTACCGAAAACTCAAAGACAACGAGGTGGTTTTATGACACCGAATTGTTGATCAAAACTGAGCGGTCAGGGCGTGCCTATTCATGAGCAGCCGGTGACTTGGATTGAGGATACGGATAGCCGTGAAGATTGTGGAAAACGGCCGTCGATGATCTGAAGGGACTGCTACCGTGTCAATAGGGAACTAGACAAACGGTCGTGGTTTGAGAGGTGGACGCTACCGGTGCCGTTGGCGCTGACTGGTGCATTGTATTTGTTTGGCGCGCTCCATAACGGCATGGCGAATAGTTACTATGCGGCGGCGGTGCAGGCGGCCAGTCAGGATTGGACAGCGTGTCGATGGCAGTCTGGACGCAGCTAATTATGTGTCGGTTGATAAGCCGCCACTAGCGACGATGGTGATGGGGCTGAGCGCTCGACCGTTTGGCTCGAGCTTTTCGGATGTTGCTGCCAAGTGTGTTGGCGGGAGTTGGTTCAGTGTGGTTGGTGTACGGTGCGGTGAAACGGCAGTTCGGTTTTTGGTGCTGTGATTGCTGGAGCGACACTAATGCTAACCTCGGTGGCGGCAATGATGTTTGGTCAATAATCCTGATGCGATTTTGACATTGATGCTGACCGCCAGTGGCTACGCGTTTTACGCTCGCTGGCGGCAAGCGGCCGCTACTATGGCTGGGTCTGGCGGGGTTATTCACGGACTGGCGTTTAACACCAAAATGCCTCAGGGTTGATGGTGCTACCAGCGATGGTAGTGGTCTATCTGGTGTTTGCCAGGCGCCGATTGTCACGCGGTTTTCTGCACGTACGTTTGCGGGCGTCATCACCACAATGTCGACGCTATGGTGGAGTGTGCTGGTTCGGCTGACGCCAGCTAGTAGCCGGGCCGTGGGTGGGTAGCACTAATGATAATAATATTTGAGTTTGATTTTTGACATAACGGCCTTGGTCGATTGCTCGGTGGGCGGTGGAGGTGGTGGTGGTCCAGGTGGTACGCGGTTTCGTGCGCAGACGGGAATTTTTAGGATCTTTTAAACAATGATTTTGCACTAAATATTGCTTGGTTGTTAGTCCTAGCTCCCTGGCGGGCGGTGGATTATTACTGTGGATTCTACGCAAACACCGGACGAATCGTGGGCGCGGCGGCAGTAATGTTCTGGATGCTGCGGCTGCTGATCACATCGTGATTTTTCAGTGCGACCAGCGGCGTGATTCACCCGTACTACGTGGTGGTGATGGCGCCGGCGGTGGCGGCACTCGTCGGTATCAGTCTGCTGCCGTTCTGTGGGGCGCGTATACCAGACGTAAACCATATGCGTGGCTACCGCCGGTGCTGGTTGGTGACGGCGGTGACTACAGTGATCATCCTCGGTTACGCTGGCACGATGACGTGGCTGATGTGGACGGTTGTACTATTGGGTGTCGCGGGGGATGATTGGACCATTTCGTTAACTTAGGGCCGCGGTGGCTGCCAAAGCTCAGCGATCGCCGCCGCCCTAGCTGCCTGCACGCTTGCCCCGACGGTTCATACCCCAGCGACAGTCAACGTCGCACACACTGGTAGCATTCCAACGGCTGGGCCCAGTTCGACGGCGGCGATGCGTAGTAATAACGAAACATCACAGGCCGATAGTCACTAGTGCAGTATCTTTTACGGCATCAACATGGCGCAACCTGGCTGGTGGCAGTAGCGTAGTGCCAATGAGTCGGCGGCAATTCAGCTGACCAGTGGCCAACCAGTGATGGCAGTCGCTGGTTTAACGGTAGCGATATACCGCTGACGCTGAGCAGTTTAAAGCAATTAGTGAAGGACGGCAAGGTCAATTATTGCGCCGTCAGCTCGCATGGTCGCGGGCGGCCCGAGGCGGTGGTGTAATGAAATCTGGCATGCGGGGTCAAACAGACTGGCACCGTCGTTAATTATGGAGGTAGCGATGTAACACCGTACAAATTATCCAGAGAGTAAACCAACGAAAGGAGAATTATAGCGGTTATCCAAACCAAACAAGCACAGCTCACCACGCCAGAAGTGGTCTATGATCAGCCGCCCGCGCTCGAAATGGTACAGATTCTGGCAAGAATGCAGTTGCGCCAGGGCAATTCGCATGGCGGTCGGTGGCGTCGTGGCTGTGCGCTCAGCTTTCACAACGATATGCAAGTCAGCGGCTCAAAAATAGTGGCATGAACAATCAATTGGTGGCCCCAGGCATGAGTCAAGCCAGAATAGCCAAGGGCGGGCGGTGGACAAACGGGCGGCATACCTGGTGGCAAAAACCAGACCGGCCAAAATCACAAACACCATCCGGGAACAATAGTGCCGCGCAAAATAACCCAAACCACGCCGTCAGGTCAAACCGACCACGCAGCCACCAACCACCAGAACACCACACCGCAAACCACCAACCAGCGGCGAATCAACAAAAGCAGCGTCTACCTCCTCGGCGCTGCTTTTCATGCAATTCGCGCCAATATATACCGCACAAAAATCACACAGCGAAATTACAGATTATTTGGCTATCATATACTCATACATTAACGAAAGGATGATCGCGAACAAGGTGCAAAGCAAAACGAGAATCAAGCTTAACCACCAACGAGGCGCTGGTACTCCAGCAGGTCTACGAAGACGGTAGGACGATAGCTGGCGTGCTGGCCGCGCACGATGGGTATGCACGTCGGGCGGCGGTGAATGCGCTGGTGGACTTGCGGCGCCGAGGTCGATAGCGATCGACCAGGGCTCATGGCGACGCTTGGATGCGACTAAACCACGCGTGGCCAGGCAGGCTGGTGCAGCGAATTTGGCCGGAAGCTCAGGCCGATGGCGTACCTAGGAAATAGCGACAAATTGGCAACCCGCGAGTCATATTACGGCTAACTTCAACCCCGAAAAGTACTTTGATTTGACGTTATCATGGCCGTCGCGCGTTATCTCTAAGGAGGTTTCCTTTATCGTTTTTCACATCGTCGGGCCAAGCTGTCCTGCTGCAAGACCCAGCCAGAGCCTGATGCTTCATGTCTATCAATCGCCTGCTGTGAAGCGTTCTTGGCTTTGAGAAAGCGCTAGCATTGGTCTCCTCAAGTCATATTGGCTGTTTTTGTTTGCTGAGCTCTGGAGAGTTCACTTGTCCAAAGACCTTTGCACCCTTGTCTCAGGGTGAGCTAGAGCATGATGGGGCGTTTACCAGCCCACTGCCTGACAGCTGGTCGCATTGCTGAGATACCGACATCGAGGGCCAGGCAAGCCAGCGGCTCGTTGCCGTCTTGTAACTGGACAAAGAAGATTCCAGCCAGCTCATACGTGACCAACGGCTCACCCGCTGGTAGACGAGTCAAAAGCTATATATAGGACCACCTGGCTATTGTGGGTTAGGATAATGCGCTTTGTTATCCCCAGGACTAGAAGGCGACACTCAGCCAACGACTTGTCATGTTCATCACCCATGATCATTCTTTTCAGTACAGATGCTCAGATATGTACTCGGTAGCGTGACCCTTGGCATAAGAGCTTACTCCCGCTTTCCATGTCATGTCAAACTTTGCTCAGGTGAATGACGTGACGGGTCTCGCCAGGGTTTTCTGATGCAGATTTAACTGAAGAAAAGTAACGTTTGGCCCTCTAAGAGGCGTATTGTACACAAGCACATAGGCCTGTAGCTGACAAGAATAGATATAACGATGATTGCCATTTTTGTTTACTCCTCATGATGCTGAAAATCCCTAACTCTCAAAGTTAGTGTGCAGGTATTTCCAGACGTCCTACGAGTACTCGCGGAAAATCGCCGCTCAGTGATATGTATATCCATGTAGTAAAACCAAATTATAAACCTGTAAGTATCCTGAATCTTCTCCTCTGAATATCCTTCTGCATACCATGCGGCCAGTAAAGGTCTCGGTACCAAAATTGATGGAAGGTATTCGTGGCCTTACCTTGACATGAAGAATAATAACCACGTAGTGATACGAGAGACGGCTGGATTATGCACCATTCCGCCAGAATTTTATTAGACGAAACGAGGCTTCGTGACTGTTTCAAGAATCTGTCTCACAAGTTCAAACCAAATCTTGCTGCCAACCAATATACGTCCATCATCAGCTTACATGAATCACGGTTGTATTTTCTTCAATGCTACATGTCCAGAAAGATAGTTTTCTTTGCCGACCAGCAGTAGTTGCTGGAAAGGAACCGATTTGCCACACTACTAACGCACGTTGTAGCAATTTCTGAGATGCGGTCTCTTTTATCTCCCTGGTAAAGACGCTCCACAGGCAGCTATTTTTAATGCTTAGTCTTTGACCAACGCTGGTGACCTCCTTCGTAGCAATAAGCTATGAATGAATAGCGCCTATACATTCATATCAGTATCTGAATTACAACCATCGTGTCAGTGGGAAGGAGGTGGCATGGAGTGGCTGTTGGTAGATTCGTGATGTCCAAGGACTGACGGCAATCCGACCAGGCGCCCATGGCGACACGCTGGGTGTGACTAACCACGCACACGTAAACGGCTGGTGCAGCGAGATTGTGTCAGAAGCGCAGGTGATAGTATACTAAAAAGAATGAAATATGTTCTACTGCTTCCAGGAGATCAATGTTGTGAGTGACAAAGTCTCCATGAAAGACCCTCAAGGGAAAGCCTCGAAGATTTGGGATATCAGAATGTGAGTCACCCCATCAATAGCGGTAACGTCATATTTGATACTAGCATGACACTGCAGCGACAGTCAAAGTAGTAAAATAATACTATAATATTAGGAGGCGCTTCCCAGTCACCATCAAACATGTCATCCTGGCTGAGAGAAGTAGTATCTGGAAAGAGCGTCTGAATCTGCCGGGTAAGTGCGCGTCAGCCTGCCATGGCGCGGACCGATGTACTGTTCCTATGCAGGTGACGTTGATCCACCGCAGGTATACTCGCGAGCGGACTGGTCAGATGCCACTCACGACGAGATTGCTTCGCTCGGTAAGAAGGCAGTAGGGCTTTGGGGTAGAAATTATGCTTGAGAAAGGAATTTTGCTGACGTACGTCATACCAGCTAAACTACTAATGACAGAGAAATTTCTACCCACTGGTCACTACATTCGAAAGGCTGGGCGAACATTTTGATAAATTGAGCGAGATGCTCGGTTGGTTGGTAGTGATTTTACTGGTAGAAGATGACGTGGCGATTGCCGAGTCGCTGAAAGAAAGCTCGAGACCAAGCCTGCTAGCGGTCGATGCGCGCCGGACGGCGACGAGGGGTATCGGACGGCGACGGCGGATGACTCATGATGTTATTATTCTTGATGTGATGCTGCCAGGAAATGAATGGCTACCAAGTGCGCCTCCGAGCGCTCCACGTAAAGATGTTAATCGACGCCGATTTTGCGACGCGCGTGATGCACAGGCAGGACGTTGCTCCGAAGGCTTGGATATCCGGCGGTGATTATCTGGCGAAGCCGACTGAACACCTGGTGTTGTTGGCGTCTTCGCGCCACTGTCGGGCAGAAACTGGCAAGAGTCTGCAGGTTGGTGATTTGACGCTTGATCCGAGTTTGAAAAAGGTGACTGCGCCTCACGGAAATTAACCTGACCGCCAAAGATACGGTGTCTTGGAATATCTAATGCGTAACGCCGGCGAGGTCCTGTCAAAGAGCAGTGCATCTGCTATCATGGCCGGTTACGGTGCCGGCCCTCATAACAATGTGCAGGCTAACTAAACTATGTTTTACGCCGTAAAATCAAACAAACCATTTTAGCTCGAGGTGGTCACACCGTCTCGACTTTGGCTATAAACTGGAGGAGTCCGTCATGCCAAACCTTCAGCGCATCAGACGCCTGGCACTGGTATCTAAGCGGTGATCTTGACGCATCGTTGGTGTTTGGCGTGATTATCTATGCCATTACTTCCGGCCTGATTCGATCAGCTGCGCCGGGCGAACGGGCTCCAACAATCCTGCCGGAACTTGTCGAGGCGTCGGATTTCAATCCTTACCGCTGAACTGGCGCAACCGGTGAGACGCGCAGATTCGGTGATTGTGTCATTTACATGATACTGAACCGATTGCTGCTGCTGGTTTGCGGTTATTAGCTAGGTTTAACTGTGGCGCGTCGGACGCTCTTCAAGGCGAATTGGGCGGGCGGTCGATTGAGCAAACGCAGTTTGTGTCGGATGCCAGCCACGAGCTGCGAATTTACCGTTAGCGGGTGTTGCCTTGAAGATAGAGTGGCACTCAGAAAATCAGCGCTAACCGAGGAAGAAGAGCCGCCAGGTTTGGGTCAAACGTTGCAGTCAAAGAAATTGACCGAGCTCCAGCAGCATGTTATTGGATCTGGCGAAATCGGGCCAGGCTATGACCAAGCCGGAACCGGCTAGTCAATCAAATATCGAAGGAAGTATGATGCAGTTTGCGCCAGCTGCACGGTACGGGTTACGATTAGTTATAAAATAGGGGTTTGCGCTAAATGTATTTGCTTCAAACAGATGGTTTAAATCAGTTTGTAATATTCATGGACAATGCCATCAAATACGCGCCACGCCAAAAATGTAGAAGTGAATGTAGACTGGCAAGGTGGATCGTAAAAACGTACTAGAATTCACGGTGAGAGATAACGGCGGAAACGTCCGCCCGAACGTAAGCCCGCTTATTTTCAGGCGATTTTACCGGGAGTGGGCGCGGCGCAGACTGGAGAACTGACGTGTCAGACACGGCCAGGACATTTGTGATTACTTACCGTCCTAGCTGGCAGATCGCTGCGGTTACGATTCAGGTTACTGGCCGGCCACAAGCGTTGCGGAATTTACGCTCGTTGTTCCGTGCAGTTCGCGATCAGTGTAAAGTCTGTTATACTCTAATCGGCAGAACCATCAGACGCTGCATGCCGGTAAGGGATTGGCACATCCAGCAGAGCCTTTTTGGTGCGCTTACAGCAGACTTAGTGCCCAATATATCCCAATTTGGAGTATGGTGACTGGCGGTTTTGCGTAATCGCCGCGCAGCAAATGTCAGCGGGCACGTCAGACCGCTTTTTCGTCAAGAGGTTGATGTCGATTTACTGCCAGACGACGGCAGGCGAATTGAAACGCGGCTGAAAAGATTATAAGTGGCGCGGTTATTCTGAAACTACCCATCTGTGGCGTGGCTGGAATTGGACTCACTGGCGCGGTGATGGATGTATGCTGATGGCCTTGATTTGCTGATCAATAAACGCCAGCGGTCCTTGTAGAAAAATCTAGCTGGCCAAACTGGTATATTTCAGCGGTGGTAACATGTCGCGAGCTTTTAAGGCGAAATTTCACCGCATGGTGGACAAAGAGGCTACAATTGCAGCCGTTTGCAGCCGGCGGGCTTACGAGCGTTCAATGGCGACGGTCGAGTTCAACAACAGTGCAGAAATATCCGTCATCGGCTAATTGATAGTGCAAAGTGCCGCAGAACAATGATCAGAATCGATCAGCGCTACATCGAAGATTGCGGTGGAGTTACTCGGCAGGGGTGATGGATTGGCGGTGTTCCATTACTTAAATAGTTTGCCAAGCGTGGAGACTGTTTGTTAAGCGATGCTTCTGTGGTGACCGATACTGGCATTCCATCCACCGACTAACGGACGCTGAAACTAGTCATTTCGCAGACTGGGCCTGCCATACACAGGGAATCAGATGCGACAGAGATTTCCTGGTTGATGCGCGGCGCGCCATGGGTCTGGCGGCAACGCCGTAGCTGAACCGGGGCCTGATATGGTACTGGCGAGGTATTTGTTTATTTTATCTTATCCGCAGCCTTGACTGCGCCGCTCAAGCCACTTCCGGCATTACTCTTGTGATACGGGCGCTGTCAGCCTTCTGCGTATAGTTACTGCAAATACAAATTAAATTATACCGAAATAATGCAATACACTTCCGATGACGGGCCGCTGCCACCTCCATTATATTCTATATTCAGCTTATATATACAGTGTTTCGTAAATAACATTTTTTGCTTCCGGGCCCTAGGGATGTTGGGTTTGGTTTGATTATTTTGTCAGAATAAGGAGGTATGTATAAATCAATCAAAGGCACGCGTTAGTCAGACGTAAATTTGACGCAAAATCGAGGAAGGCCATCGAAAGGCGGGCCCAGGACCTGACAGATTTGTTTCAAGCAGGCCGTTCGGTGCTGACAAGGTGCTGGCGGTGCTGGAAACCCGCAACTAAAACGCGCGGGTGTCGAGGATATCAGGATGTCGTCGAGGATGTCTTGATTGATTCCAAGTTCAAAGTACTTCAAGGCCTACATCATTTACCGTGATCAGCACAAAAGCGTGAAATTACATCAACACTTACACTCGATTCCGATTGATAAATATGTCAATAATCTGGACTGGAAAGTCAAAGAAGAGATTTAACATGGGCTATGGTTTGCAGGGTCTGAATAATTTATGACTTCCGGCCAGTGCAAGACCTATTGGCTGGACAAGTTATTCGCCAAAAGTCAGTAAGGCACTGGGGCGTTGCATGACCGACCACCAGACACTGAGTGTTTGCACGCTCATTGGTTGGGATCCCAGTGGATTTGCTGCGCCAAGAAGAAGGTTTGGGAGTAAAGGGGCAAGGTGGCCTCAGCCCGGCCAAACGCACCAACTCAGCGCTGGGCCAGGTGGTTAATTTCTTTTACGCTTTGCAAGGCGAGGCGGCCCGGTGCTCAGGCATTTCTGGTTTGATGCGTTACTGGCTGTTCAGCCGCCGACAGCTTGTCACAGCTTACAAGGAGGTAAAGCCAGGCGCCGCAGGTTCGTCTTCAATATTAGCTCCTTGCCCAGCACAGGTCAGTTTCAGACGCCGTTTACTAACATCGCTCCGATCTGGAATGCCGGAAATATGGCTGGCAGCCAGTGATCATCCAGCGGTGAGATGCAGGGGATACTGCTTCACGGCGATTATCAAGAAGAGATGAATATGCTCAACAAGGGCACTTTACTGGAGTGTTATCTGGGGGCACGACGCAACGTACGCATCTTTACCTTCCCCAATCCCAACGGTCAATATCACCAAGGACTTCGCTGCGGATAACCCAGTGATCGAAGCCTGTAGCAGGAAGCGCGCCAAATATGGTATCCCACGTAACCTCAGGCTTCATCGTTCCGACGCTTGGGTCCAAGAGGGATGCGCGCTCGATGTGTGCGCTTCGCGCATCGATAACCGCCAATTGGAATACCGCGGCGGCGGCGGGTTGTTTAAGCTCGAACCCGATGACCGGCTCGATCAACGTGAAGTGACGATCAATAATCTGCCGCCGCTGGCGCTGAAATCGAAAAAGAACGAGAAAAAAGAATTTTCAGGGGCTTGGGCGAATTGATGGACATGGCGCGCGACAGCTAAGACCAAACGCAAAGGTGCTGGAGCAGTTGGCCGATTCGAGACCTCAATACCTATATCCATGCAGTTTATACACGCGATATCAAAAGCGCTGTAGATACTGGAAAAATCACTTCTCGGCTATCGGTTTGATCATTTCTGCAGGGCAGCGTTGAACTTGCTGGGCGTTGATATTGGTACCGCAAGGCGGGAATTTTGCCGAGGGCGGCGACTTACTATGCGCGACCGCCAGTGGAATATCAAGAAGAGCGGGCAATGGTGCCAACCTCGAGGCGACGCCAGCTGGGGGCACGACCGTTTGGCACGGCTCAGCAAGGCCAGTTTCCTGATCCAGGCCTGCTTTGCCAATGGACTCGGGCATACGGTCAAGCATCCGTTCACATAACTCCAGCCGCCTACCCACGGTTAATTACACTGACGACTTGTTTTGGAGTTACTGGACCTCCAGGGATAATTACAAACCAAATACACGGGCGGCACGGTGATTCACTTCTTCTTGGGCGAAGCTATGGATGATCCACCAGACACTGAAGAAATTGAGTCAAAACAGTTTACCGAACATTACAAACTGCCGTACTTTTACCGCTTTAGCCCAAGCTTCTCGATTTGTACTAACCACGGTTATATCGTTGGCGAACATCCAGGTGCCCGCACTGCGGCGAAACTACCGAGGGTGTACTCGCGGGTAGTTGGTTTCTTTGCGCCCAGTTTCCCAGTGGAACGGCGGTAAACCATTGAATTTGACATGAGGGAGCATTATGACGATGCCGCCGAACGCAGCGAAACGCACTGTATCCCAAGCTTAGAATTACTGTCGATCAGCGCTTGGGTTAGAAGCTGTCGCTGAAGTGGACTATCAGGACGCGTGGCGGCAGCGCTGTTCTCGGCTGTAATGTCACGCTGACTGTTGCCATAATCCGGAGTTGGAAGCACTGCCCGACGCTGGCGCCAAACGTCAGTTGAGGAGTGATATTCCTAAATCGGCACGGTGGTCTGGCCTAGACGGTGTGGTGATTTCTGGTATGACCGACCATGCACGGCGGATTTGCCAGTGCTGTGCCGGATGATTAAGCAGCTCGGTTTTGATGCTCAAGCTGGATTACCAACGGTGCACCCATCTGACATGGTGCGCGGTGGTCGAGGAGGGAACGATTGACTTCATCGCCATGGACGTCAAGAGGCCGCTGGAAAATACAGCGTAGAAATTGCGGCAGCCGATTGATCTAGCGGCAATCCACCAAGACAATGTGCTGATGATGCAGCTCAGGGATTAGCCATAGATTTCGGACGGCGATTGTTCGTGAGCGAGCTGGAGTGGCGGATTTTGAAAGATTGGCGAGAGCTAGTCAAGGCGCTAAGCGATTTTGCCCTTGCAACATTTCGCACTGGCACCACCATTGGTCGAAGGTTTGCCAGCTATCACGTTCACTGACGAAGGAATTTAGGACCGCCCAAAACAATGGAAGGTATGTCGAAGAATGCGTGATTCATAACTGTCGAAATTGTGCGCGTGCGCCAGGAAAACCCGGTGGCGACGCTATGTTGCTGTGACCGTTTGACTTTATGGCGGGGCAATATATGCGAGTGTTTATTGAGGTGACAGGTCACACTGACCAAGGCCTATGAGTATTTCTTGCGCACTTGAGTAGGAAGGCGGTATGTCGATTACACCGTAGAAAATGTGGGCGGCGGCAGGTCTCGAGTTATTTGTGTTCGCGCCAGGTTGGCGACACGCTGCATATTAGCCGGGCGGTGATTTCCAACCCGCAGACTGAACTGGCCGCGCTACCAGTTCCGGCATCGCAGCAGGGGTGCGGGCTCAGTCCATTTGGAGTATTTTGGCAGGTGCCAAAGCAGCCATTTTCTCTAACAGGTCAAAAATCGCCCGGGAATATATGGTGTTGCGAGGGGGTTGGCGGCCTCATCATTCAGGTCAACAAGTTTAGTACTCACCTTAGCGGGTTGGGGAGACAGATGGCTGGCATGTGGAAGGCCAAGCGAGGTGGCGAAAATCGTTGCACAAACGCCTTGAACGATGCGCGCACTTTCTGGTCTGCGGCGGTTACCGTTGTCACGCAGTGTTTGGCAAAAATAACCGCCCTTTGGCGTCGACGAATCACGCCTTTCAAGCGGAGACATTTTGAGCAGCTGGTGGGCAACGGCACAGATTAGGATTGGCGTTGGCAGCCGTTGCTAACAAACGGTGGTGAATTTTGATGTGTTTTCGTCGTTGAGAGATGGTGCGTCAGTAATAATTTTCGTCTGGCTTTGACAAGGCGGCGGCCTGATGGTGTGGGTCAGTTTACGGCTGGTAGCGGTAGCTGGCGGTAAAGCGGGAGCTTGACTTGCTATTATGCGCTTAAAGGTGCGTCAAAATACCGGTACGAACTAGTCCGAGCGATTATCAAAAAATATGGAACAGTTGCCTTATTGGTTGCATTTTGCACCAGGATTGCAGGTCGTGGCTGCAATGGGAGAAAATAACGACCTTCAGCCCGAAGAACAGCTGAGCACCCTGGAGCAAATTACTCCGGGAGGACGACGCGCCGGGTGAGATTGTCTGGGCTCAGTCCCTCGATGACGACTTTTGATAGCGGGGAACTGCCAGCTACTGATAGCCCAAAATTAGTTGAAACTAACACCGACAAGCCAGATGGGTAACTAGGAAAATCACGCCACCCAGGAACAAGGGAGGCAAGAACCCACGACCAGCGATACAGTCGGAACTTCAGGCGAGGATATAAAACCGAGTAGCGGTGGGCAGTCCTCCATTATGGGTGAAGACGCACGTCGTGCAGTGTTACTTCTGATGCGGATGGTGATAACAAACGGCCAACGCTAAATTTGGATACACTGGCGCAGACGAAACTGCGCCAGTATCATTAGCCGATAATAAGGTCTCAAACTGGTGATGAGGGTGCTTAGTCTGCTGAAGAATGGGACAATGATTTGACCCCTATGGCTACAGCGAGGATAAGAACTCCCGCTAGTGTTGTAGAAAATGCATATGATGGCGGTAAGAACTGCCACTGCAAGCGCGTGAAAACGCATCAATTGAACACCAAGAAGAAGATTTTTGTGCAGCGGGGTCAAAATCAATGATTCTGAGCCGAGCCAGGCAGCAGAAATGATGAGGATACCATGATTTCAAGCAACCAGCACTTGGCGGCGTTTGGGGCGGTAAAAGGCAGATAAATCTAAACTACGGTGATTGAAGCCGTTCTGGCACGAAATCGCCCGGCGGAACGCAACCAGGTGGATTAATATAGATGCGGCGATGATTATAATAATTTCGTCAAATCGACTGGTGGCGGTGATGTCAGACCATGAGCACGTAATTCCAGCGGTAGCTAATATGTCGCCGTCTCAGGAGCAAGAGGACGCCATTAACGTGTCGGCGGAATACGAAATAAACGAGGCATCTCTAAAGAGGTGGTTATTACGGCTGTGTATTAATAAGCCTGACACATGAAGTTATAGAGGGTGACACATAGGACGAAATGAGACAGTAGGGCTAGGCAGTAGAATGGCCCCATGATTGCGCCATTGCGCTTAATGGAGATAAAATCAAATTGATCTGCCCGGGAATTGAACGAGAAATTGGCGGTAGACAAAGGGTTACTCAGGGAGCAGATTCCTAAGCCCGAAGACAATGTACTCATAACGATGCGGCGATAGAGTACGAGCATGGTGGGGACCAACGGCTTGGAGGCTGAGGAGGATGGCGGTGTTTCCTCGAGCAACAGTGCCAGCAGTAGGCTGGAGTATCTTCGACTGAAGTGGTGACGATTGCACTGCCATTGGGATGACTACGGTGCCGTGAAGCCAGAAAGTGACTTGAAGAAACTTTCTGGCAAACCAGTAATGTTAGTTCAAATGGGACGGTTAAGATAATTCTAAAATTCAGCATTGGTGCCTGAAATCGCAGGCTATGACTCTAACCCAGCCGGGTAGTAGTTATTCCTACCTCCGCCAGCCAGGTGAACTAATACCTGGTCTGAGGTTGGGCCAGAAGTAGAAACTGAACTGGGCAGGCAAGTGATTTGGTAGTTGCTGGCGCGGTTGTGATGAGCTGGTTATAATAGTGGTGGAGCCGACACCGTGGTGAGCAATATCTTAGTTGTTAACAGCCACCCTCCATTGGGTTTGGTCGGACGACAGCCGATTGGATCCCAGAGAGGACGTGCTTAATAATTCAGTCTGTAGTGACCGACATCATTAAAGTATCAACGGCTGGTTGGCGTATTTAGTGGGTGGCGATGTGTAGCGCGCGGTCGACAAATAGCGCGATTGTCCGAGCAACCGATGACCTTGGCGTGGCTGCGCGATAGAATAAGGCCCGCGGGAGGTGCACAATGGATCCACGAGTTGGTAATTGATGTTTGGTAAGTTTGTTTTTACCGCAATAGGGTGGAAATAACGCGTCACAAGCTTCCCGATACGATAACAACGGCGTATGACGGTCAATCTGCTGAAGTTCATGAGCTATTAACGGATAATCCGTGAGTAGAATTGGTGCTGAATGAGTGGCGTTGGTCAGGTCAACTCAACGCGCGGCGGGTGCACGATAATTACACCGCTTATATTTTCAGTAACCATTGGTCAAGCTGAATACCAACATGTTTTTTACTACATGCGCTGGAACGACAGTGACCGCGCCGGCGGGATTGGTAATGTGTGGTTGTGCGTCAGGCCAGTGGTTGAATGAGGGGTGGGTTAACAGGACGTGATCGCCTCTGGTTGTGCACAATAAAATATTGTTGTGGGTGACGCGGCTGGCGATGATGTGGAAGCTGCAGGTTTGAGCTGTGCTGTGATAGATCAAGGGAAGCTTGTTTTACAGGCTACCATAAAATCTGTTGTATTATTTCCACGCACCAATAAAGCCAGTGGGGACGCTGCGAACAACGGCGTGTTGGGTGGGCATATTTGGAAATACCGGTGGAATATGTCTTAGTCAGCAGCCACTGCCAAGGAAAATTGTATCCGACGACAGGTCTGTCACTCGGCGAAAAGTATCGCAAGGGATAGCGCGATAATTATGAGATAGATATGGTTTGCCATCGCGTGGCTTTAGTGATGCACGGCGCGATATAATACGAGATATGAAGTGCTCGACAAGCCAGCGTCAATAAAATCGCGGCACGTTGGTACAGCGCGGTTGAGCGACTTAGGACTCTGATGGCGATTATTGGCGGCGGTAAAGCTGGGCAGATGTTGAAATAAGAATTACGCGATGTACTGAAAATTTTGCATCAAAATGCGGTGATGTTGTGCCGGTTTACCGGGCGTGGTTGGCCCGGGGCTGGGCGAAATCCGGTGATTTTAGCAGGTTTACTGGGCTAACGGCGAGCACTATGGACAGCGACCCAGCCAATCATCGACAAGTCAGAAAAGGCCGTCAGGCTACAGCCGACATTCGCGACAAAAGCAGGAATATTTGTCACCTGACGCTGGATGGCGCTAATCATGATTTTAAACGGAGTGCGGTAATATGGCGCATGACGGCCAGCCATTCACCGCGGGGTTTTAGCCGACATATCGCTTGAGCAAAACGCGGCCAGTATCATCGTGGCACTAATCATCCGAGTGGGAACCTTTGGAGGCCAGTCAGGCTAATTAAGATGTTACCATGGTGACATTTAGCGTGGCAGAAAACTACTTGAGTATTACGCTTAATGACCTTATAATTATCACTAGACTACCAGTATGCTTCGATTACATCACACGATATGATGCACGCATGTATCATGGGCGATACATAAATGCCGTTATTCTCAACGGCAATGTAAAACTTTGAATTTTGTTTATGTGTAGTATCTCTAATTAAATTATGAGCTACTTGAAGGTGCCATATAAATTACATGGTCTCGAGGATACGCTGCTTGGAAGTACAAACAAATGTAGCACAGAGATTCGCTTAGGGCAAGAATATAGCTATGGCTGGCCTAAGGCTATCTGGAGGCTGCCGCAGAGCAAGGTACAATACTCCTTGGGTCCTATTTTTTTTATCAAAGAGGCGGTTAGGGAGGCTCCGAGGTCAGAAATATTAACACTTTCTACACCTTTCATGAGGTTATACAGCATCCTGATAACCAGATGTTGAAAGTAAGTCTAAAGTAGCTGAGATGGTTGTAGAATTATCTGCTCAAACCTCCTCGTTGGGGATATAATCCCTTATTGAAAATATGGTCTTACACCATGTCATTACAGCATTCAACGCAAAACTTATTTCCTGGTGGTGAAGGGTTTCGAAGATTACAGTGGTGATTGGTGACAGTCAGGTAAAGGTTCATTTATACCCTCTGTAGCTCAGATATTCCAGATCTTGAAGCCCCTTACAGGGAGTGGGAAGAGCATCAACAATAACCGGCAAGTTGACCCATATTATTAGCTGCTGGACATTGTTGTTATCAATTTGAAGATTCATCCGTTTGAGGATGGTAATGGTCATCGTATGTTGATTAATCTTTATTTATTAGCGCGGATTGCTCGATGTGCCAGTCATTCATATCAGTCAGTATAGCCAATGCCTCAGTCACAGTACTATAAACTACGCCGTTACTTCAGAGGTAATTTGGAAGATTTGGCCGTTTTATGCTAGGCGTTTACTACTCCAGGCTAATCATAGCTTTGCATTACTTCAGCGAATTCAAGAATTACAAGAAGAATACAGGATCAGTCCGTACGAAATTTGCGAGTATATACACTCCATGAACTTCTTAATGCTATCTTTTACCGTGGTTCAAACGCCGTTCCAACTGCGCCATGTGGTCGCACTATATTACCTCCGTGGTACCACAGAAAACTTGAAGAAATAGGTTTACTGACTAATGTGTTAAACAAGGACGATATATGTACCTATATGTAAATCATAAGTTACTCGCTTTATTGTGATTGAGAGCAAGGGACATATGGAGCCTAAAAAGCAGCAAATTATAGAAAACAGGGCGAGAGAGCCTTAAGATGAACAGCTGCAACGACAACATACATCAGCAGCAAATTGACAAACTCAACAGCTCTTCAAGGCAGTCACCGAAGGCAGATCGACTGGCAGAGCTCAGGCGTACTAGGCGGGCGGTTGATTCCAGGCGAGCGCTACGGAGGCTTAGCTGGAAGGCCAAACGACATCTTCGCTACCATCAAGAAAACCGTTCAGACGCTCACCCCGACCGGGCGAACTCTGTCGATTGGGACGCAACGGGCAATATGTTTATCAGAGGCAATTTGGCGACGCTAAAAATCTCCCACTGCAAGGCGTATTACGGCAAGGTTAAAATGATCTATATCTGACCGCCCTACAGCACAGTGATTTCATCTGGTATTGATTTTAAGCCAGACGCGCCGCAGCTGCCAGAAAGGCGGGGCGAAATTTACTGATGATGAGGGATAACGTTGTGCGGGATGACGGCCTGCGCACCAATACTGGCGGGCACAAGCACGGCAGCGCTACAGCTGGAGCACCGATGTATCCGCGCCTCTTTTCTGGCACTGCTTCCTGCTTCATAAGACAATTATAATCTTCGTCTCTATCGGCGACAACGAAGTCCCACAACCTCCATCTGATGATGAATGAGATATTTGGGAGAGAATTTTGTGGCACAGATCGTGTGGGGCAGACATATGCATGATTAATCTGAAACATCCATTTCGAGTCGCCCAGTTATCATTTGTTTCGCATCTAATATTAATCTGTTAAGGATGAAACTGTCTTTTTAAAAGCACACACCAATGAGGGCAGCTATTCCGATATAAAAACCCGGACAATGATCACATGGTCCATATAAAGCGGATAACCTCAGTATAGGTCCTGCAGATCAAGAATATCTATAGTTACTTAACAAATGGACAGAAGGGTATCACCTCCAGGTAAATATTCTTGGCGTTTCTCGAAAAGACACAAGTTAATAACTGATATACGTGTATGGATTTTGGAAAAGACAGCAGCAACGTTCCACTGCATCATAAAGCGCTTTTTATCGAAGTCCAAAGACAGTGTAACACCAATGACAGTTTTGGAAATATACTGACGTTGGACATTGCCAGATGCGACAAAGTGAAGGATTTGTTTGACGGTGTTGCGTGTTTTGACTATAGAACCAGTTAATTCTGATTCTTAAGCAGCTAGCGATTTGTGTATAATGACAACGATGTCATGCCTCGATTTCTTCTCTAAACAACAACCGCTCATGCTGTCTCGCCGAACTCAACGCCGAAGACAGCGGCAATCGTCGTTGGATTTGCGTACGGCACAGAGCTGACTGATGGGAAGTCAGGCGTACAAAGCTGGCTACCACACCATCACGCAGACACATTGCTTGCAGAGCGTATCCGTCGGGCGGGTGCAAAATCCGGGCCTGACGGGCGGATGGGGTGGCATCTCGTAGTACCCCACTTGACCTTGGCTTTCCGAGCTTATCAGATTGGGTGATAAATAGCTGAAGCAGTGGAACAGGCTGGTTCCGACCCGGAGATTCGCCAGGCGCTCAACTATATGACCCGTTGGAGAATTGCGACTGACTTGCCATTCGGGCTCCTGCTCAAAGCGTGGTGTCTCGCCGCTGGCGCAGATAGATCCAGTATGACGACACCTCATCCCGTCCGAAAACTCATCATTTTGCCTGGCGCACTCCATGACGAAGGCTATTTTGCGACCATCCTTGCCATAACCCCATCATCATCATCACATCCCTCGAGCGAGCCTTCGGTGACGACATAATCAAGTAAGATCTACTCCAAGCTGAACGACAGGGGGGTGTAGGGGTGGGGAGGTGGTGTGATGGAAATAATAAGGCTTTTCTTTTGTACAGGATAGTAGGCATGATAGCTACAACCCGCAACGCGATCTTTGGCGGCATAGCATTGTTTTTTGGTTGGTTTCTCAGTGTGTTTTAGTGATGAAGAGATGGGAGCTAGGAAGGTGGTATAGAGAAAATTTTATTTCTACTAATGATGGTGGACAGAAGACTTTAAAGAAGATTTAGTGGACTCTAGGTCTCTTTCATTGCAGGAAGAATGTTACCACCATGTGAAACGACAATAGTCTGGCTGATATAAAAGATAGTGACTGCTTCTTTTTATGATTGTTAGAGCTTCAGGATGCTTATAGACAAAAATTACTGAGAAATAAGCAAAAAGGCCGGACTTATCGTCTATTCCCCAGCTAGCAATCAAAATGTCTGCCAGTGCCTTAAATGAGTAAAATATGAGAACCTTTTATATAAAAAAATGACACTTGGAGGTCAAACTAAGATTAACGATATTTAATAACACAATGGAGTTACGAGCTACTATAGTAGAAGCAAAGTAAATAATAAACTGAGAGTTTGCTAGATCTCTTTCTCCCACAGGAGACATGAAGGGAGATTCTGTATCTAAAATATATTCGTCTCTACCAAGATATGGGAAAAGAATAAGTGTATTCAAATCGGATCATGTCAGATAACCACCACCAATAAACTCCTATTCATGAATTTGGACATTTTGTATATAATTGGAGAATGGTCTGACAATAACGACACAAGATCAGAATATGCGTTAGATGAAGTAAAGAACTAATAAAGTCTAATTACGACGATTATTGTCCCAATGGCCTACTCAACCTATGATGCCAGGCATTTGAAATCCACTCTGTCGTGGTTGAACTTAGAGAATCTCAATTTCAGTAGATACTCCGTACCCTGCTTGGTGGAGCCAAGAATGGGTATGATGACCATGTACAAAGTCCCAGAAGTTATAAGGTGAAAGATCAGCAGAAAAAATACCTACTGAGATCAGTTGATAAAGTTCTTGAATATCATCCTGACCTAAATTATATAAAACAAGCTCAAGTAGGTTCCTAATGGCATTTCGTAAAACCATTAAAGATTGTAAAATATTGGAAACAGACGTTACGTAATAATGATAATAATCTAGAAGTTGAAATAGTTTCACCTTGAAACTGAAATCATTACTCGACAGTTTCTAAATCACAAGGAAGATTTAATTCGCGCTCTATTTTATTTCTTTACAGAATATCAAATATAGTTGACCATCCAGCAGATTGTATAGAGGACAGAGCTCAACGTAGTAAATATATTGATGATTACCTAAAACTAGCCACAGATGGGCAAAAGGTAACTCATTAAAACAAAAGATATGGTTCTGGTGCGACCGGTCTATAGATTATAGAAACAGAATATATATTTAAGGCACAAAAGTATAACCGCGATCATGGAATTTTATCTTTGATTTCGGTATTTATCAGTGGTTGATTTATCGCATCAATTTGATAATGGTTATGACCAATAGAGACAAATTTGAGAATCGCAGACAAAAGGCTGCGAGGTAAGAAAAGCATACCCTAAGCGAGGCTTTTATTTAAGATAATAGATGGATTTGAAAAGAGCTACGGTATTATTGGAAAGTACAAAATTCGAAACTTGATAAGATAATCGTGGAGAGATAACAAAGACGAACGCGCAATAATCCAAACACACAGGAGCGGAGACATTATATTACCCAGTGTTTTGGTGCTTAAATAACAGTGGCGAGTGTATCAGGGCGCGATGCTCGATGTGAGTGGTTATAGGTGATTAATTTTTTATCTATAAAAAGAAACTACAAGTAACTCATCTAATAAGAGGCGAGGATATTTCAGTTGTCTGGAATTTCGGACCGCTGCAAAACTCGCCATTTGCTCAACCAGTTTCAGATAGTTTGCGTAGAAATCCGGGATTTCCAGTTTTTGTGGGGAATGTCCTGATGAGCATTAGTGAAATAGTAGATATGCCAACGATACTAAAAATCAAGACTTGAAAAATAGAGAAGCTCCAGATCGACGCCTATGATAATGCAGGGCCAGGCAGTTCAGTGTCTTAGAAGAGTACTGAAAAAATCGCGGCTCAAACTATGATAGAAATATGATTGAAAATAAATCAATCTTCTCGAAAACATAAAAGAAGAGTCTATGAAGAACAGTTCAGTATAATATATTCTCAAATGTGTATTTTGGCTGTCTCGTCCTTAGAGGCAATGTCAAAAATATTTGTGGATAGTTTTGTGTCCAAACAGACATCAATATGAAAATAAAAATTAAGTAGAGATAAAAGTAGCGATAAGAGATTATTGTTATTAACGAGCAATTTTTGATAATAAACTAGGGCTCTAATAATTGGGCGTAACAGAAACTAACTTCAAGATTTAAAATCCATACCTAGACAATTTTAAAAACTATTTTTAATAAAAAGAAATTGAACTAAGTAATCTTCAAACTATGTTTTTATCTTGAGATAAGACACTTGCTGGTACATAAGGGCAGTGTAGTCCGATAAAGTTTATTAATAGCACTAGGTTTTGGACGCAAAATATAAAAAACTGAAATTACGGTGATACCTTAGAAATCAAATCATCTGATTGGGTTGAGTATGAAGCAAAGCGTTTCTAGGTCTCCTGGATACACTATAGAGAAGAGATTGCTGGGAGATAGACATTGGCGGATCTTTAAGTATGTAGAGAGGTGTTTTGATTAGCTTTATGAAACTAGAATTTGACCCCTAATCAGCAGTATCAACGAATGCTACCATGTCCAAGCAGTGGTGGATTTATTTATTTAGCCCAGCCAAGAGATGTGATGGTGCGACTCGCTGTGGACCGGGATAGACAAAGTTAAGCTTGGAGGTGATAATCCTTGAAATAACCCTGACGCTAGATGTGGCATGAATAATCAAAGGGCACATAAAATTCAAGAGAAAAATAGGTAGCCTCGGAAAAGTAGAAACGAAAGGGTGGCTTTAGTTTTCCGATGGATTTTCCACTTCTAAATTAGCGAAAAATCTGAAGCATTAGTATAAGACTTCTCCATCAGGATGGAGACCGGTACTGGAAAACGTATGTATACTTGCCGGACGATTCGTAGTTGCATCAGCACTATGGCTCGGAAGAGTTCATCATCGATGGTGCCGGGCGTAGCGATTCATTGAAGGTGTGCTGAAGAATTTAGCGATTACTAAGACATTTCGCCGATCTTTATAGTAAGCCGGAGATTGGTTACCGTCACCTGGGACAACAGGAAAACCGGAGGTCAGTTCGTGGGTTTGCCACGAACGATGCCTTGAGATCATGATTGCCATTGATGGCTTCCCAGGGCGCAGAATGCTGATGAATCGGCAGGCGACTATAGTCGCCGCTTTCGATTTCATCAAGCTACTCGCCAGTGGTTATTCTCGATGATGAGCCGCAGAATGTGGGGACGCCGACACGGCGGAATGCTGTACCAGTCTCAATCCGCTGTGTGCATTGCGTTATAGTGCTACCCACAAGCACTTATATAATTTGCTTTATCGGTAACCCCGGTTGATGCATGCAATGAGAAGCTTGGTCAAAAGGGTCAGAGGTACATAGTGTCCAGAGTGAGGATGATTGCTGTGATGCGCCTACATCAATGCATGTATTGTCGCTGGAGCGTCAGTCAGGCGACTCCGCTCATTTGCTGCGATAGAGGCGGATGCGGAGTGATGGTATGGCTTTTGCAGCGCAAGGTCGTCAAGGCTTTCTCGGTGATGACCTGGAGGCGAAGACAGGGCGTTCAGTCTATGCCGGCTACCTATGTCGAGTCGATCAATCACAGCTGATGGTCGCGCCGGGTTACAATGTAAATGGTAAAGTAGCCCACGCTGGTCAGCGTGGTACGTCACGCGTATCACAGCGTAAGCAGATTGAACTGACGATTGATTGACGATCACTTTGAGTAAACCAGCGCCGACTGGGGGTAGCGCAAAGCGCTGAGCCTCGTACTATCGACAAAGGGCTTAGAATTATCGTGAGTATACGGCGAATGGCACCAGACAGCGCAAATTTGCCAAGCTGGTTTGAGGAGGCCCGACGCACGCCGTAGCGTCTCAAACCAAAATATGCCGCGGGTATGATGAGATGACTTTCGTCGGCATGAGCGAGGTTCACGATGGCTGCTGCGGCAGACAAAAGTGGTCGGTGGAACGACTCGTATTACCATACGCGACGTGGCCGTACAAGGATGAGTGATATGGCGGTATAATTTGGATCGCCGAAAGACAAGGAAAGGGCTGCTGGACGCGGCGAAGGCCGCCACGGTTTATCTTTAGCCCACTCGGCGCTGCGTGAGGGCTGATAACTACCCATTTCAGATCGTACGCTTAACTAACAAGAGACGTCGAGTCAACGAAAAGCTGCACAGACGCGAGGATGCAGCCTGCCGGTCACGGCGACGGACAGCACGTGCATGATGATAGGCGTCAACGTGCTAACGGTGGAGCTAATGAGACAGAGTTTAGCCGCAGCTGAACGGACGATTGAAAGAAGAGACCCGGTATCCGACACCGGTGGACGAATCAAAGAATCGTGACAACAGACGAGTCGTCAGGTTTCTAGAAATCACCGGAAAGCGGTCCAGCAGCGGCAACGGGATAAAATTAAGCATGGAACCGGCTGAGTCGGGTGGCAATTGAAGTACAGGAGAGAGCTGGTGGCGGTCCCAGTCAATGGCCAGATTAGCACAGATCACCATTAAGTAAGCCACATGTGCCGATACGAAAACACTGATTGACTCGATGACAATGATAGCGGTCTGGCGGTGCGCGAGACTGGTTCCTGGCAACGCTACACACGCGCACGCCAGAGCTGAGGTAAAGATACCGAATTTGACTAGCGGATGTTCAGCCATCAGACACAAAATGACCTCGTCGGGTGATATTTGATGTGTAGCGATCAGGCAGCGATGTTTGACAGATATCTATCATCAATCGCAGCAGGTTATTGAGTAGAAACAGCCGGCGATTAATCGGTAACGGCGGCGCGTCGGCGGTTGATGGTGTTAAAATATCACAGGACGCGAGTACTATGAGCGCGGCGCTGTTTGAGAACGGTGAATTTGCCAGACATACCTGCACGATGCAGCGATGAGAGAGAGTGCACTGCAGTGGGCAGTCAAGCTTCAAAACTATTTATGACTTGGACGTAACGGTCGACCTGCAGGTTGGGCGTGAATTCATGCAGTCATCAGACCATTACCGGCGTGAAATTCACCACATCAAAGCTGCCAAGTTGGTTTGAGATTGATACACCCAGTCAGCACATATAATCCAGATTGGAGCGGTGGCGTTTGATGGCGATAGGCGGACTTTCACTTTCGTGGCGGAGACCAAGGGCTCGGACGACATTCATGATAATCACTTGAGCAGCAATGGGCGAAGTAAAATTACCGCGGCCCGCCAGTATTTTGCAGAAACTGGCGGCGCCACCGTATACGGCGCCAGTGCGGAGGTTTGCACGGCAAGCGTTGACTGCCGTTTAGAAATATCTAATACCGAGGCGTATCTATTGTTGCGTTTACTGATGGCTATAATAAAGCGCTTTCAGACTGACACATATGAAAGAAATACTTGTGCATCAACCACCCTCTTTGCGAGGGGATGTACTCAGCTAGCTCTCGTCGTTCAAATGTATGCTTCCTTGCACTTCGGCGAGTCCATGAGCGATCAGATCCAACCAGATAGACGCGTCTCGTCGCCTTTAGGGTTGTCCATCAGCTTCGCACGGAAAAGCCACGTCAAGCGTTTCCAGCTCCTACGAAAAAGTCGAGTGATTTTGCCACCACGTTAGTCGTCTCGTGACGATTTGGCGATTCAATTCTGGTCGGCGTCGGCGAAATTTATCTCTGCAACTGCCAGGTCCGGATGCTTTCGAGATATGCTCTCGTATCTGTCGGCAGGCGTCAAGATCAATAGGTTCGGCAGCACCTCGCCCGAAGCCAGTCCTGCTCGCGTGTAGTCAAGCTGGCTCGTCTACGCTAGTGTTAAATAATTTTGCGAGTGCTTGCATATTTGCTCTATATCTGGAAAGCCAGCACCTCGTTCACGGTAGCGCTAACTTGTCGCGTAACGGTGAGTCGCGATCCGCTGGTTCGCTCTTTGCGACCAACAGTTTGTTGTACGTAATTGTTTAAGCTTTTTGGCATAAAATCATTTGCGCCACTAAGACTTTCACTTTATTTTCCTAACAGCATGGCATGTAATTTCCGTGTTCTGGCGAGGCAACTTTACGCCGTCGCCTATTGCAATCAGCAGGCCTCAACAGTATAATAGGTCCAGCGCAGCACATAGCACAACGCCGGTGGGATAGTGACATGAAGTCTCACGTCCACCTCATGTCAGCCACACGCGAAGAGGTGGTTGCGATGATGGTGGGCAGACACTACACCAAGGCTCCAGCGCACCGAAGGGCGAGGCGAAAGACGGCGGCGCGAGGCTACTGGCGAGAGCATTTTGGCGTGGCGCCGCTCAGCAGTGAAATTGGTGCGCGGTGCTACTTCGAAATATAAGGTTTTTCGGGTGGATAAGGCAGGAGTGCAGGTGCCGCAATGAATATACTTACCATCCAGCCATGAACTTTTACGGATCTCCAGCTCCAGGTGTCGTGGTGCCCAGGTAGTCCTACACACACGGAGCATGCAAACGAATAACCCTGCTGTTTCAGTGCGTTGAGAATGCACGGTACGGGCAGTGACGGAGGTTTAGCGTAGAATGTCGTGCATCAGGATAATGCGCTCCAGGGCGGCGCGCACTTGGCGACGGCGCGCGGGCAGACGATGTCTACGCGGTCTATCAGCCCAGCTTGCGTGTCGACCGACCACAGATTGATGACATACCCCGCAGGCAGAGTTGCTTCAGGACAACGCCGCGACGCACCACAAGGCGCGGGCGCAAAGAGATGCTCGCGTGACGCCGGTATTGTTTAATGGCGTCGTTGGTGCGGTCGATTTTCGCTGTGGCAACTTTGGTGGACCGGTAACCCGCGTTCTGGGTGTGACCACGAGTGGTGGTTACCCGTTGGTGGCCACGTGAGCGCAGCCGCCGTAGCACATCGGCATAGGCGTGAGACCTTGCTGCCGATCAAGAAAAAGCGCTCCTTTGGCGCCAGTGCTGATCCAGCATATCTAGCAGCGGCTGTGCGGTGTGGCGGCCTAGCCCATCGTCGCTGGGTGAGGGCGGCACGTTACCATTTGGCGGTGACGGGCCGGGCGCCGCCGCGTTTAATTCTGGTTTTTGGCTCTGGCGAGACAAGTGGTATATTGCGCTGTTTCGTTCAGGCTTCGTGGGTTCTGTAGATGGTTGGCGATGGTAGCACGGTACCTTGATCGTCATTTCCTTACCAGCCAGGATGATGACGCGGAGCGTCAACGTCCAATCGGCCACGCCGGAGCGTTTCGCATCGTCAGTGACACAGTTTGGCAGCGCCTCGCCAGGTGATCGTCTCGACTGAGATCGAGCTCTGCTGCTGGCGCTGCTTGATGGTTTTCCTTGACCGCGATACCGAGGCGGCTGCACGATTTCGCTGGCGGCCTTTTCTGATCGCTCGGTACGCGATCTGGCCAACTCACCTTTGCCGGAGTTTTCTCTATCAAACGTCACGGTGCGCGTCAATGACACGGACGGGCGCCGTGCATGTCTGCGCTTGATGTTGCTGATACTGATGGAGGCGCTCGAATTATTGTAGTGGACACCCGATGGCTAATCGCCAGTCGCTGCGCTGGTCAGTCACAATGGTGGCAGCATAGCGAAATCATTGTCAGCACAGTATGATCGCCCGAGCGCATCACGTTCACGTGATGGTGCGGCTGTATCAGCGGATGCATCGACACTTTCGCAGCAGTTGAGTCTGGCGCGTCACGAATGGGCGAATACCGGCGTAGCGCGCAGATCAGTGGGCGTGAGTGCTGTTCATCACTCAGCGGTCGGGCGATTGGTCGGTGCTGGCTGTTGAAACTGCCAATAGAATATGCCACTGGCACTTACCGCAACCCGATGAGTAGCACGCCAGCAAACAAAACACTCACCTCGTGTGAGCGGACATCACTGCGCTTACCGCCAGCTTGTCAGGACCGCCTTTTGAGTCCATTCTCACCACCAGCGAAATCCACTGAGCAGCGTAAATCGGTGATCACCATGTATGGTAGGCCACTCACACCAAGCCAGTGAGCTTTTTGAGTGCCGCTCATCAACTCTCTTTTGCGTGTGCTTTTGGTCAAGTGCAATCAGCGAACTTTGTGCTCGCATCCGCTACCAATGCTCTTTTAGCAGACGCCAGGAAGTAGTCGAGGCGGCAATGGCGGAATCTTTTGCGGCATGCGCAGCGTATTTTCACACCTGAAATTCCTTTGTCAGCCATACCGTTTACAGCGCGGGCACAATGTCGTACGTATATTGCTGGCCAATATTTGTCATCCAGGTCGGCGGCGCAAAAGGCGGCGTGAGCGCCAGTTTCCCGTGTTATCAGTAACTTCTTTGAGCAGCGTCACCGCGCAGAGTTCGTAGCGAACTTTGCCTGATTTGAGATACTCATGGAGAAGCAGCGCTGAGTGGCTGCTTCAACTTCTCGGCAGCACCAGAATGAGCAGAAATAGTCCAGTGTAGTCAACAAACACGTGTTTGGCTTCAGCCAGAGCCTTGCGACATCTTTTTCATTCCGGCGTGCCATTACCGGATATGTTGATTTGGTACGTGATTAATAATGCCATAGATAAATAGCGCCAATGCCGACGATCCTAGCTCTAAAATGACCGCTAAATGAGCGCTACGCCGGCTGCTTCCTTGTCAGATCTCATACTTCTCCACGATTTGGCTGATGCTGCATATAAAAAGCGACGTGTCCAGACTGATATAGAGAGAATAGACTCAAAGAATAACGCCACGACCAAGACAATGGTGCTCGTACATAATAGCGGCAGTAGCGGCAGCTGCACCTGAGAAAGAATAGAGCAACGATGGGCAGGGATGGGTGACGTGTTGACCACAGAACGCAGCCGAGGGCCAGTAGCTGGCGGCGGCCACGGAGGCTACAAACCGCTGGCACGCTTTGCTTGGCGACCGACTGGTCGCCGCTTGGCTATTCTTGGCGGTAGAAAATGACAACAGTGACGCAGACCTTGGAGCATAGGACACGATGAGGTTAGCGCGCTGCCACACTAGAAGTAAAAGCTCGCTTGAATATATATCAATGAATATTATCCCTGTAAAAGGCAATTTTAGTCAAAGATCAGTAATTGCGACAGCATCAGTAGCCGTAGAGCTAAGCATTACTAGCAGAGAAATTCATCAGTGCAAAGAGCAGGGACAAAGGACGACTGCTATGCAGTAAAATAACGCAGCAGCGCTAAGTAACGTACCAATTCCCACCTCAAGGCTGATTTAACAGACGGTTGCTTTGCGGCATACGCGGCACGTGACGCCATGAACCCATGTGTACGCTACGCTTAAAGCATCTCGACTCACTGACGACATCACCACGGTTACCGCTATGCCATCATGAATGCGTCCGTCGATCGCCCAGCGCCAGTCGGGTCACACACGCTTTTGCACCAAGCACCAGCAGCCGGGCGCCAAAGGCCGGGCATAGCGCATCACAGGCCAGCATGTCGCGGATACTATCGTCAAAACTCTGAGCGTAATGTCGCGGCCGCCTTTAGCTTTGGCGAGCGACTTTGGTCAAACGAACATCGACACGCCCACATCGCCTCCGTTTTAATTCGGCTGCAACAACGATGTCATCGATGCGGGTTGAGGAGTTCTGCGCGGAAGCGCCGCGTCACACCTCAAGCATTTGATTATCCAGTGCCTGACAAATCTGTCGCTAGAAAATCCATGGTGCCAGCGAGCCGACATTGCTGGTCGCGATGATAGCGTAGTTTAGGATCGGCTGTTCGCCCCTGGCCGTAAATCGGTCAGACGGCCGTCAGTCGAGCACCTGGAGGAGCACCGTTGAGCGCGTCAAGTGCTGACCTTCAGTTTCGTCAGCAGCACCACGCTGCCGTAGCGGCGAGCGCGACCCGCTTCGGCGGCAGTTGGCCGCCTTGGTCCGTAGCCACAGCGTGGCCTGGCGGCGAGCCACAAGCGCGCGCCACGGCGCGGCGCTCCATGTATTCACTCATATCGGTGGGACTCGCCTTGGCGTGCCTCGTCGTCAAAATAATTCACCGGCGGCATGACTGCAGTGGCTGCTGCGTGTTTGCTAACCCGGTAGCGCTGAGGAAAGAGCAGAACGCATCCGGTTGGTATCGGCGAGGCCCGGCGCGTGAGCGCGAATAGCGATCTGCTACGGCAGCCACAGCGCGGTCTTGACCGGCCACGATGGCAGTACCCAGCTGGGTCTTCAAGTTTGGGTTAATTTACTAGCAGTTCAGCTTTCCATTAATCGCTCTACTGGAATGCCTGTCCGCAGCGCTGCACCACACCGGCGATATCGTCGGGCGTGACTATACTGCGCGCAGTAAGCGGTCGGCTGGTGGAATAAGCGCAGCCAGCCGCAGCGAGCGTTCGCCAGCTTTTTCTAGCTCACGCATACTCGCCGCATGTTCCCAATACGGCGGCTGGCAGTGCGAGGTCCGCACACGTTCGGCAATTTTCAGGAGCGTGAAACGCCGATGTCCATTTTTCAGTAGCGCGGTATGACTGGTTTGCAGAGATATCTTTTTCGTGCTGCGCCCATGTATCAATCACGCATCAGCCTTGGCACGAATATTGGCAATCCATTGTTGCTTGATCTCTCCTCTTTGCGGGCCTTGGCGTGGTCCAGATTATCTCTGAGTGCGCCTCTTCAGCACCAGCTGCAAGCGGCGGTTGTGAGCCGATCAGGGAGCAATCGGCACACTCTCGAAGCTGCATCTTCAGAGCGCTGGTCGCTTCGAGTCAACGAGGAGGTCGACCGCGCTCATCAAGGCAAAAAGCGGTACGGAGCAAGTGGCGGGTGAGACGCCGCGCCGCCGCCTAATCGCAATCATCAGCAATCTGCTAACGCCGTGGTGGACTTTCGTACTTTTCTCTTGAGGCCACGCAAGATTTGACGATGGTGTCTCATCAAAGGCTCGGTTCCACCGACGTGCAAACTGGCTACGGAAAGCGCCGCTCCAGGGCTGCATCTTTCTCGACATGCACTGGCGATATTCCGCCAAGGTTGTCGCGCAATCGTATGTAGTTTACCGCGGGTCAGGGCGGGTTTGGAGACATTGCCGGCATCCGCGCTGCGCTTCAGTTTCTGCGCTGCCGACCGCTGGTGTGAATTTCGTCAACGAGACAAAATAATTTCTGCCGGCGGCCTTTCGCTTCTTTCCAAAGTGGCACGAGGCGGCTTCTTACCAAATGGACCGCAAAGCCAGCTCCAGCCAATAAACCAGAAATTTCCAAGGAAATCGGTCGCTTTGTCGCCAGCGGCGCCGGTACGTCGCGCCTCTTGACGATGCGCTGCGCTAAGGCCTCGACGATGGCGGTTTTACCGACGCCCGGCTCACCGATCAGCACCGGGTTGTTCTGCTGGCGCGTCGAGCCAGGATTTTGCATGGTCGCGGCGAATTTCCCTCGCTCCCGGCGATCCCAACCGGGTCGAGTTACCTTCACGTGCCAGTGCCGTGATGTCCGTCCCTCAAAACTGCTCGAGCGGCGGTGGCATCTCCTTCTTACGCTGGATTGGTGGCATAGATCCTCCTTTGTTTTGATGGTGCCCAATTAGATACGCCACGGCGAGAGACAGAGCGGGGATGATTGATGCCGCAAAATTATCTACTAGCATCAGTGGCACTCTCTCAGTGCAAGAGTGCTAATGCTCAAAATTTGACTGAGATTGATAAACAATGATATCGATCATATCTGTAGAAGGAGATATGTTATGTGTAAAGATTACTGACAGGCCAGTCATTTCGAGTCTGGGCAGACTCTTGAGCCAGGTAGGCTCCAGACCTGACAAGGGGTAGCAATGAAGCAATGGTCCGGGAGATGGACCATGATGAACGCGCCACGTAAGCCTCGCGGCCAAGACAGCGCTATGCTATACCAGAGAAAGCGCGTGGTAGTAGACAAGGGAGGTTTATGCAAAGAGAAAAGACAAAATTACCATAGCATAATTAGGTGCAGGTGTCACAGTGCCTGTATGGCGCTATCGCCATGACGCGATTATTTTAGCAGTGTTAATGCCCAAACTCTGACGGCAGCCAAAGCCAACATCCGGCGAGGGTGGCTCCGCTGGTTCTGATTACGCCGCCGCGCGGGCCATTGGCCGACGCCTATCGGAGGTCAGATGCAGGTCATTAAGATAGTCCAGCAAAGCCGCAAAACAGAGGTGTCGAGACATTAAGATCGATTAGCAAGGGCGTGCGGTCAGCGTTTGACAACGAACAATGAGCACAAAAAGCGAAAGACAGTCCAGTGGGCACCGGCTATCTCATCAACAACGAACCGATCAATTGTACATATCATGCCAGCGGTGAAATTGGCACGCGGAAAAGCTGCCGAAGATGCAGAGACGGATCAGACCAATACGATCGAACGTGCGCAAGGTACGAAGGTACGTTAGCAATCCAGTTCGTGATAGGGCCCAGATTTTCCGCGCAAAGATCATCGCGCCCAAGTAGAGAGCACGTGCGGCCTGTTCGAACGGAAAAGCCCGGTGGTGAGGACGTATGTATCATTGATGGCGAGGGTCGAGATTGTCAGATGGAAATCAAGTCTCGGGTCAAGCAGTTCTGGTCAGTCTGCTAGCATTATGACAACAGCTGACTACAAACCAAATTTTCCTGATATTCAACTACCGACTAAAGTGACAAGTATTGGCAAAGAGAATTGGGAGAGGGTTTATGAGAGAAAAGTGTAAAAATTACCATAATAACTCATCGCCGCTCTTGTCGTCATTGGTCTGGAGTGTGGGTCATATTTTCATCGTAACTTCTACAGCACAGGAACCGAACAGCGGCGCGTTGGAGACAAGGGGTGATCGAGCCATGACCAGGCGAAAGCTCAAGGAAACGCCAGAGAGAGACGATAGTTACTCCTGGAGCGAGCACGCCGCCACGAGGGTCGCTGATGAGCCCAACGAAGGCCGCAAATCCCGCAAGAGCATAAGGCAGAGTAATGATGCGCGCATCGGTAGCTGTGAGAGTTGGAAGACACCTACGTCATGCATAAAGGCAACAACTACAAGCATACCTTTTGGCGAGATTTCACGGCAAAATGGTAACGCTGAGGAATTTGTCGATGGCAGCGAGAGCGTGATGATGCTATAAGCGTGATGATGGCACGGCGACCGCTGTGTTAAACGCCAGATGACCAGAGCAGCTTCTGCCGGGATCAGAAAGATCATATACCAAGGGTAGTCGTGGCCACATCAGACACAGTGACGGCAAAAATATCTTTAGGATTTGTCAGCAAAGAACATGTCCAAGTAGTAAAGGGACGTGCTGGCGTTTGGCAGGGTGAAACTGACATCGCAAAACGTTTGATTATGTCTATCAATATATCGTTGACAAGAAGGGGCGACGTGTAAAGATTACCCAAAAGCCTCCTGAAGAATCACTCAAACGCGGCTATGATGCGCCACGACGATAGAGATCACTTACCGAGCATCGGTTGATAAGAGCGTCATTACACACACGTTGATGCAAGTAATGATGGAACTGGGTGCAGTGGTAAGCTTACTAACACACAACCAAAGGGAGGTTATAAACATGAATATTCTAGACATGACTGGTGGCTGCGTATATCGCAGTCACGCACCATTATCGAGCTGCTGGCGTCAGGCCCGTAGCGCGTGGTGGTTGATAATTTATCCAAATTCATCTGCCGAGAGTTTGCGGCGGGTTGCGAGATCACCGGCCGGTCGGTACCGTTTCATGCTGAGTTTGATTTGCGTGATCGAGACGCGGCTGGCGGATTGTTTAGGTCTCGAGACGATTGACGGTGCTGGGCGATTCATTTTGCAGGTCTGAGAGGCCGTCAGCAGAGTCGGAGAAAAGGGCGCTGCTATATTATCGTGAACAATTTGGAGCCTTACGTGACGCTGCTCGATGTTATGCAGGAATTCCTGATAAAGAAAAAGCACAGATCTTTGCACCGAGCTCAGCAACATGACCACTGGCGACCCGGCGCCGAGCTTTGCCGATCACCGAGGATATGCCGCTGTCGGCGACCAATCCGTACGGCGGCCAAAACCAAGCTGATGATTGAGCAGATTCCTGCGCGATGTGGCGGCAACCAAGCAGGGCTGGCAGTTTCACCTCCTTGCGCTATTTCAATCCCGTTGAGCGCTCGTCCGAGCAGCCGGCATATCGGCAGCGAGAATCCATCGGGCATTCCGACACTTTGCTGCCGTTTGTATCGCAAGTGGCAGGTCGGCGAAGCGCGATCATCCTATGGACGTGTTTGGCGATAATTATGATACGCTGGACGGCACGGAGCGGTGCGCGAATTTATATTCACGTGGTTGATCCGGCGCGGCACGTGGCGGCGTTGCATTTGAACGGCCTCGGATGAGATTATAGGGTGGCTGCAATGTCGGTACTGGTCGCGGTACGTCGGTGATTTAGAATTAGTGAAAAGCATTTGAGAGTCCATGCCCGGGTCGAGAGATTCCATGCAGATCACGCCGCGTCAGCGCGGGCGATATCGCTGGCGATACTTTATGCTGACCCGCTTGGCCGGAGACCGGAAGCCAGGTTGGCGGCGGGCGGAACTGGCGATCGAGGATGTTAACGCGACGAGCGCCCGGAATTGGCAGAGCAATAATCCAAACGGCTACGACCTATAGCTCGCGAGGCAGCTTGATATAGTAGTTAAATCCGGCCCGGGCGACTCGTCGGATTTTTATATGAGCAAGACGTCTGTTGTAGAGCTCACCAGCATCCGCCGCTCGTAGTAGGTTGGAAGCGTTTGGCGAGCCTCAGTATTCACTGAGTCAATCGCCTGCAGATCTCACTTCCAACCAGCGTTTGGCGATTCGAGAATAGAATTCGTGCCCAGTCCCATGCAGTCGCCGTCCACCGTCACACCCAGTGCTGCCAGGTTGATGGACACATCATCAAGGTGGCGGGTGTGGCGGTAGATGGCGCGGTTGGTGGCTACGAATGGCGGGGTTGATGAGAAGCGTTATAAATGGTTCGTTGATAGAGCGCCCGCAATCTTTTTCTTCGTAATGGTGCGCTAAGTACCGAGGTGGTCGCCGCGCACGATGATGGTGGTATTGGCGGAGCAACAAGGCTATAGCCAGTCAACGAGAGGCGGCAATTTGCTTGCGAGCGCAAGAATGGACATTATCGTACTTTGCTTCAAACTGCTGTTTGCAGATGTCTTTGTCCATCCAGCCACTCGGTGAAGTGAGTATCGGCACGTCAGCATCTGCAGGATTTGAGATGAGCTTGTCGGATTTTTACCGAGGCGGTAGCGTCATCGCGAGCGGGTGCAGAAAGAGTGTCTTCGTGCAGCCCCACCGCTCGCCTTGTAGTCTCTTTAGGAACTAAGCCATGCACTTTGCAGGCGTAGATGAGGTCGATAATGTGACAGTGCCGTATTGCTCCAGTAATTTGTCGCGTCCGCCGAAAAGCCTTGCTCTGGGCCCATGACGAGCGATTGGTTGTAGCTTCCAGCTTTTTCGAGGCACCTGCCGAGGGTGTAAGCGCCCGGCAAGAATTGACTGAAATCACGCAGACCGTTGCGGTCGCGGTCACCGGGCACGCCGCCAGTCCTTGAGCGGCACACCTGGCGGATTGAGCGGTCGCCGGCTACCGTCCAGGTGGTGCCGTGTGCTGGGCAGAGCGCCGCCAAGGCCTGAGGCTTTGGTGGCAAGAATGAGGTGTTGGTCGGGCTAATTTCTCAACTCCGATGACTGATTTGTCAGCTCAGCTGCCACCACTCAGCCTTGGAGGCGGGCGTGATTTTCGCAGTGACTCAACGCGCAGGTCTTAGATCAGGAGACTGCGCTTGGTGGCTGGAAAGGCTCGCTTTGACTGCCGCGTGGATCGGGCACCATACACGTTGGTCATGGCAGATCTTTTGATGACTCATGGGCGCGATAATGTGGGCCGGATGCTGGAGCTTTGGATGCTGGCGCCAGACTACAGCCATGAACGATCGGCGTACCGCCGCGCCCGCGTAATGGGCTTGCGGCGCAGGCGGGTGGTCGCTTCACCCAGCGCAGCTTCAGCGACGATGGTAGCAGTGGATGATGAGCAGCCTGATGACGTAGGGAGTATTTTCCCAGACGGCCGAGGTGGAAACGCGCTGTCGACTGCCTGCCCGCCTACTCAGGCCACTGAAAATAAAATAAAAATTTCGTCAACTCTGGCATCCACGAAATGCACTGGTTTTGTAGCGGCTGGCAACGGAAGAAGATGGCACTCAAAGAGTAGCAACAGGACGATAGCCGCATGCCAGACATGACACGTACGGTTGATGGCACCCGCGACTGTGCGGAGATGTGCTCACAGTTAGTATTATAACATTTCTGGCTTCCGCTTTGCGGGCTGGTATGCGGGCTTACCATTTTCCTTCAAAACGCGTATACTACTAGCCAAGCAGAACGGAAACGAAAAGCGCGACGCCGTAGATTTGGCATTAGCTGCGGATAGGCCTCGCTGTTGTGGCTGCTGGGTGCGGATGTTTGTTGATATCTGCACGGCGGGAGGGCCGGTTGCAAAAGCGATGAGGTAAGTTAGTGATGCGCACTTCAATGCCGGGTTTCCGTCGGCTGAGATAAGCAGGGCAGTGAAGTTGTTGGCTGATGTTGATTGTGGCCAAGGAAATTGCGCGCAGCATGAATAAAGATCTGATAGATTGAAGACATGTCGTTTGACGGGTTGCACGCTGCCAGCCGCTGCAATCAGGGAGCACTAGTACAGCAGTTGCGGTACGGTGACGGCTGCAGGCGTGCCAAAACGCGCTGCTGCATCTGAGCGTATTACTCAGCTTCTCGCAGCGGACGTTCCATAGTCAAAAGGGCCAGTCCGATTCGGAATCATCGACATCAACTGACGAGAAATTGTGGTGTGCAGTTAGGCACAGCAACGGGCGACCACGCTGGCCGGAAAAATTACTGGTGCGCAATGTGTCACAATTCCCAGCTGCGCCAAGTGTGCTGACGGAGCTCAATGCTGGCGGTGGCCGAGGCAGTAGACCACGGATGATGCGCCCGCGGCTCAATACACACGGCTGGCTTCTCAGACTTAGAAATTTTACCAGGTGAGCCTATCGAGGCCGGGCATGACGCACTGCCAGCACGAAACACAATCATCGACTTTGCTCGAAAAATTAACCCGAAGTGTTGGCGGAGATGAGAAAAGGACTGTCGGTATCGACAATCCCATCCGCAGCTGTTTTACGGGCCGAGCTCTTAGATCGGAATCAGAAAGAAGAAGGAGCTTGAGACGTGCGTTCTTTGAGGTGATTTTTGGTGACTGGTCGATGGCTACATCTATACGGGCACATACAGAGGTGACGTTGGTGCTGACGGTCCATCACTCAAATCCTCGGTAGGCACAATCATTGGTCTCGTGGTGGCGCTGCTTCGTGCTTCGACGACGTCACACCGCTCAACCGGATCGCAAGACTGATGGACCATTATCCGAGGGACGCCGCTCCTCGTCGGCAGTGGTGTATATTATACGCGTCGCCCTTGGCTCGCCCTATCGGTTTGTGCCGAAAATTACGGTGGCGGCAATTTGCTTTTTGGTATCAGTGGTGCGTGCATCGGGCGAGAGTTATCACGCGGTGGAGTATCGAAAGTGCGTTGATAAAGGCAAATGGGAGCAGCTCCGTTCAGCTGGAAACTCAATGCGCCGTGTGGCAGGCTTATGTTTGGTGGTTTCTGCCACAGGCGCTCAAAGAAATTCGTTTGCCGGCGTTGATTGAAAGGAATTGCAGCTCCTGTTGAAAGAGACCGCAGCTGTCGGCTGGATTGGGCTAAATGACATCATAGTGGCGCTGATAATAATATTCGCTTTCAAACCATCGCGGCATTTTCAGTCATTAGTTTTGCTGCAGCGGTGATGTACTTGGCGCTGACCGCGATATCTACCGCGACGATGACTCACGGAGTGGACGTTGAAGATAGAGCAATGAATAAGGTGAAGGGTGGCGCAGTAGAGCTTTTACCCAGCACCCAGCGATCGTCACGGCTGTTAACCTCAAAAGAAACAGTTTGGCAGCAACCGCGTGCTCAGGGACATTGATGATTTGACGACATTCACGCGAAGGCGAAGTACGGGCCAGCGAATCCGACGTAGTTCAAGTGGTTTTCTAATCGTCAACCTTTTGCGCTGCTTGAACTGTGCCGAGACGCCGACGGGCGGGCGCATTGTCATCGGTCGGCGTGAGCGACACGCACCGGGTGTCACCTCAACGCCCTGCGCCAAAAGAAAGTCTGGCATGGTGTTTCCATCCACATTTCATCCGTTCCCGAGCGTGAGTGTGCTCGACAATATCAAACCTGGCGCACGCGGAAATTGCGCAAATTTGATCTGACCGGACGGCGACTCGTTTGGCGAAGAAATTGCTCACGGACGGCGGGCTGGCGGACAAAGGCTGGAACGCACTCTTCCAGCGCTCAGGCGGCAAAAGGCAACGCGCTCATATCGCTGGAGCCCCAGCCATGGGCCGGATATCATCACCGCGCGATCGGGCCACACTGGCGCTTGACCCTGAGGATGATTGGCGAGGTGTTGGACGTGATTCACGTGAGGTTGCCAAGCCGCAGCATGACCATGGTCATCGCATCACGCACAGAAAGTGAAATCTGCGCAGCTGGCTACGCGGATGATTTTTCTGGACGGGGTGGGATCGATTCGAGAAAATGGTCCACCAGCAGGTGATGGACACATCCGGTGGCTGAGGCAGGCACGGAAGTCGGCGTCAGCGGTACAATGGGCGATAGGAAGCACCTGCAAGCATTTTGAAAAATCACAACAGCTTGGCGTATACCTCACGTTTGCTGTGGAGTGGCTGTTAGCCTGGCTTTATTATTCTGTTTGCCTGGCGCATGTTTTGAGTCCCATCCACAGACGTGACAGAACCGCCACGACCTTCGGGCACCGCTACCGCTTTAAAGGACGCTTATTCCCGCGCGGCGAGCCACAATCAGTTTTGTCTCTGCATCGGTTAGCAGGAGCTTTTGGAGAAATGGACCTCAGCCCGGTGGCTGGAAGTCTCGCGGTTTTCAACGGTACCCGTGGTGTCAGCAGCTGGCGCCAGTTGTTGACGACGCCGCAAGGCGCTGAAAGGCTGACAGGAATTTTACTCATCTGGACATTCGCTTATGCCCGCGACATGCGGCGATACGACAAAAATTGGTCGAGAAGCTAAAGGCCACATCTTTGCGCACTGGTCAGAACGGCCAACCGCGAGTGTGTGTTCCTTGACGGCGGCGGCACTGCAGGATGGTCGTGTGGTCGAGTCATTTCACTCCAGGAGACGCAGTCCGATGGTGAAAGCGCCACCGCTGATACCTATTGGACGGAAGACGTCGTGCACGCGGTCGAGCTGGCTGAGACAGATGATTCGAACACCATGCGGTAATATGGATATAGCTATTTTCAAACGTAATAGCTTTATGTTATAATACAACATGGACACTGAGCGTGGGTAGTGCGTACATGCTGCGGGTCAAGGACCATGCACAGCATGAAGGCTGTCTTTCGCCTGACATATCGGTCAAGTTGACCATCTCTCTGAGGAGTTTTATCCAGAGCTTGATTTTGAACCAATAAACCATTGCTGCTGTATGCTGCACGAGTTTCCTCCTGCTGCTGCGGCGGAGCCACATGGCGATTTGCCGCCGCGAGGGCTCTTCACGCACCGGCGTGGAGCATCCACCATAGACTGTGCAGAAACAGCTGAGTGGCTCCTAGGAAGAATTTGCCATTAAGCGGCTCACGCTAGCTGCACTACATGTAAGGAGTCGCTATGACTCAGTATACGGGTGATGCTCGTGGATTTGGGCTCCTTTCGATTCAAGCGCCTATGGTACGTGAGGGAGCCCTGAGTAACTCTGAGGACCCGTTTCTGCCTAAAGAAGTGAGTCAACCTGAGTCTTTAGACTGGCGCATGAGAGTGAGCCCATCGGAGAGATATTAAACAGCACTTTAGTGGATGCCTCTTCCGGCGCCATCTGCGCTACATAAAACACATATTGCTCACAAGTGATGCTTTCGATGCGTAATCTTGTCCGGCTGCTCGGGTTCAGACGGTGATAATTCGACGATACATGTTGACTTTGAAATATGCGTAGAAGCTTTCGTGGTTATGTTGAGCAGGTTG